>Ga0172367_10000023_pt1 | contig 227026 bp, 195 predicted proteins | sample Lak10m_FD_114542 | JGI IMG/M metagenome (GOLD analysis project Ga0172367, IMG submission 114542) | Freshwater microbial communities from Kabuno Bay, South-Kivu, Congo - kab_022012_10m | ecosystem: Environmental > Aquatic > Freshwater > Lake | place: Democratic Republic of the Congo... | reverse complement strand
GCAGTTTGCGGAAGGCGATCAGAATGACAGCGGCGGCGATGATCGAAACGCAGATAAAAAAAGGCAGCCGCCAGGAGGCGTGTGAGAGGAAGCTGAAAGCGGCCCCCTTGTTCCTGACGTAGGTCAAATTGAAAAAACCGTCGACAATCGGAATCGAGTCGAACAGCTGCATGCTGCGATCAACGATTATTTTGGTGATCTGGTCGATGACGATGCCGACAAAAACGATGACGGTGAAGAGGGTGTGCCTTGATTTCATAGGTCGTTTCCATGCATCCGTGGGACGTTGTCATCGACGGCGTCTTCCGGGGGTATGATGGTGGAGCGGTTGCGCCCGTTATTTTTTGAGGCATACAGGCCGCGATCGGCAAGATCGACCAGCTCTTCCCAGTGATTATAGCCGTTCACTTCAACCTGGCTGGCAACGCCGCAGCTGAGCGTGAGAATCCCGTGTGAACTCTTTTCGTGTGGGATGGCTACGTCGGCTAAGCCGGAAAGCGTCCGGTCGGCCAGGATCAATGCGCCATACAGGGTCGTTTCCGGCATGATCAAAAGAATTTCCTCGCCACCATAGCGGTAGAGTCGGTCACAGGTGCGGATGCTCTTCAGCAGGTATTCGGAAATCAGCCGCAGCGCGTTGTCACCGGCTTTGTGCCCGTAGTTGTCGTTATAGAGTTTGAACTGATCGACATCGAAGAGTGCCACGGAGTATGAGCGGTTGTAGCGGAGAGCCTGACTGTGTGTGTGTTCAAGATCAACTTCCATGGCGCGGCGATTGCCGAGTCCGGTCAGAGCGTCGACCAGCGAAAGTGATTTGAGCTGTTTGTTGGCCTGCATCAATTCCTGGGTACGCAGGGAAACCGAGTGCTCGATGGTTTCGCGCTGATGTTCATAGACCCTGAAATGCGCCTTGGCGAGGTCCGACTGGGTGACAAGTCCTTCCAGTTGGCCGGTTGGGCTGACAACCGGCAGGTGACGGATTTTTTGCGCAGTCGCGATGACGAGCGCATCAAAAAGAGTGGTCGTGCCGGAAACGGTGGCCACCGGAGCGGACATGATCTCGGAAACATTCATGGGACAGTGTACTGATTTGGCAATGAAGCGGCCCATCAGACGCACGATATCCCGCTCGGTAACAATACCGATCGGGATATCGTCTTCAACGATAATCACGCAGGAATAATGGTTGTCGATCATGCTCTGAATGACATCCGCGAGATTGGCGTCTGCCGTTGAGCTGATGACAGTGGTATTCATGAGTGACGAGACTACTATTTCTGCATGCACATCAAAACCCCTTCCGAGACAACCGATTCTTTCTGAAGCGGGACTATGTGACCGCCTGGGTGCATTTCGGGCAGATGGTCGGGTGTTCTGTGTGCGTGCCCAACTCTTCACTGTAGATCCAGCAGCGCTCGCATTTAATACCGGGTGCGGCCGTGACCCGAACTTTCAGCCCCTCGATGTTTTCCGAAGCCCAGCACTCTGCGCTGATGTCGTCAGCCAGAACGGCCTTCGAGACGATGAAGATACTGGCCAGTTCTGTGCGGTACTCCCGCAGGAAGGCCTGCAGCTCCGGCGGTGCAGTGATGGCGACGGCGGCATCCAGCGAATGGCCGATGACCTTGGCGGTACGGGCCAGTTCCAGCGCTTTGGAAACGTCGGCGCGCACTTTGATAATGCGCTCCCAGCGGGCAGCCAGAAGGTCATCTTTCCATTCCGGGTTCAGAATCGGGAAGGCGGCCAGGTGGACGCTTTCGACTTCGCGCCCCGGCATGCAGCGCCAGACCTCGTCGGCGGTGAACGAGAGAATCGGCGCAACCAGGCGCACCAGGGTGTCGAGGATTTCGTGCATGACGGTCTGGGCGCTCCAGCGGCTCAGTGAATCGGCCTTGCTGGTGTACATGCGGTCTTTAAGGATGTCGAGGTAGAAGGCGCTCATCTCGATCGTGCAGAAGGTGTTGATATCCTGATAGATGGAGTGGAACTCGAGCTGCTGATAGGTGCCCAGCACGCGCTCTTTGAGCAACTCCAGGTGATGTAGCGCCCAGCGGTCGATTTCGGGCATCTCGCTGAACGGTACCGTTTCGGTGTCCTGATCGAAGTCGCTGATGTTGCCGAGAATGTAGCGGCAGGTGTTGCGGATACGGCGATATGATTCCGCTACACGGGTCAGGATCTCCTGCGAGATGCGGTTGTCATCGCGATAATCCTGGGCTGCGCACCAGAGACGCAGAATGTCCGCGCCGAACTTTTTGATGACGTCTTCCGGTGCGACGACGTTGCCGACCGACTTGCTCATCTTGCGCCCCTGACCATCCAGTACGAAACCGTGCGTCAGCACGCTCTTGTAGGGGGCTACGCCACGGCTGCCGACGCTCTCCAATAGCGAAGAGTGGAACCAGCCGCGATGCTGGTCGCTCCCCTCCAGATACAGGTCGGCCGGTGAGCGCAGCTTGGGGTTCGGCTCCAGTACGGCGGCATGTGAAACACCCGAATCGAACCAGACATCCAGGATGTCATTTTCTTTTTCAAAGGCGTGCCCGCCGCATTTCGGGCATGCCGTGCCGGGGGGCAGCAGCTGTTCGGGACTCCAGTCAAACCAGACATCGGAGCTTTCGGTTTTGAAAATCCCGGCGATGTGATCCATGATCGTGCCGTCGGCGATATACTCGCCGCAATCGCTACAGGAAAAGGCGGTGATCGGCACGCCCCAGCTGCGCTGACGCGAGACGCACCAGTCGGGACGTTTCTCGATCATGCCGTAGATCCGCTCGCGACCCCACTTTGGAATCCACTGGACCTGATCGATGGCTGTGAGCGCTTTGTCGCGCAGGTCGTTGGTCTTCATGCTGATGAACCACTGCTCGGTGGCGCGGAAGATGATCGGTTTTTTGCAGCGCCAGCAGTGCGGATAGGAGTGCACGATTTTGCTGGTCTGCAGCAGCGCTTCCACTTCGATCAGTTTGTCGATGACGCTCTGATTGGCGTCAAAGACGAACTGGCCGCCGAAAAATTCAATATCCTTCAGATAACGGCCATGATTGTCGACCGGATTGTAGATCTCCAGTCCCTCTTTCAGTCCCAGTTCGTAGTCGTCCTGGCCATGGCCGGGGGCGGTGTGAACGCAGCCGGTACCGGCCTCCAGCGTGACATGCTCACCCAGAAGAACGACCGAGTCACGCTCATAGAAGGGGTGTTTGCAGAGTTTGCGCTCCAAAACGGCAGCCTTGAAGGTGGCGATTACCTGACCGCTCAGACCGGTGGTGGCCAGGAAGGAGTCCTTGAGCCCTTCGGCTACGATCAGAACACCCTTTTCGGTTTCAACTGCCACGTAGTCGTATTCAGGATGCAGCGCAATCGCCAGATTGGCCGGAATTGTCCAGGGGGTTGTCGTCCAGATGACAACGTAGGCCTGTTTACCGGCCAGTGTCGGCAGTTCTTTTCCGAGATCTTCACGCAGCGCGAAGCGAACGAAGATGGAAGGGGAGGTGTGGTCGGCATGCTCCACTTCGGCCTCAGCCAGAGCGGTGACGCAGGAGGAGCACCAGTGTACCGGTTTGCGGCCACGGTACAGGCCTCCGTTGTGGGCAAAGCGGGCCAGTTCGGCGGCGGTCAACCCTTCGTATTCATAGTTCATGGTCAGATACGGATTTTCCCAATCGCCCAGGATACCGAGCCGTTTGAATTCGTCGCGCTGGATGGCGACAAATTTGGCTGCGTAGCTGCGGCATTCGCGGCGCATCTCCAATTTGCTGATCTGGTGCTTTTTGGAGCCGAGGTTCTTTTCAACCTGCAGCTCGATCGGCAGGCCGTGACAATCCCAACCGGGTACGTAGGGGGCGTGAAAACCTTCCATCCGTTTGACCTTGAGGACGATATCCTTGAGGGTCTTATTGAGGGCATGGCCGATATGGATATGGCCGTTGGCGTAGGGGGGGCCATCATGCAGGATATAGAGAGGTTTGTCCTTGCCGCTCTCTTCCAACCTGGTGTACAATCCTTCGCGCTCCCAGAGGGCCAGCATTTCAGGCTCACGCTGATTGAGATTGGCTTTCATCGGGAAATCGGTCTGCGGCAGATTGAGGGTGTCTTTATACTCCATGAGTGCATCTCCATTCTTTATTCGTTAAAACTGGAACAAACTACAGATTTAAAGCCGAATTGTCAAGGAATGGCATCTCTACTTGCGCCATTCCGGAGCAGGGTTTCGGAGGAATGTCATATGAAGAACATCCTGGTACTTTTGATTCTGATCGTGCTGCCGTCAGTATGCGCAGGCGCTGAAAGCAGTTGTGTTGACGCCAGCGGCGAGGCGGCACTTATCAACAACGATCTGCCGTCTGCCAAAGTCGAGGCGATTGCGCGGGCGAAGTGGACGGCCGTGGAGCAGGTTGCGGGTGTTCAGATCAAAGCGCAGAGCATCGTACAGAATATGCAGATGATTGATGATGCCATCAGCAAGAATGTCAGTGGCGTTGTCACGAAATACAACCTGCTGACGGTTAACAGCACTCCGGATGCGGTCACAGTAACGGTAAACGTATGTGTGTCGCCCGCCAAGGCCAGGGATGCGCTTTCCGGTCTGGCGCTCAACAGTTCGATTGCCGTGTTTATCCCGGCTCAGAGGCCAAAGGTTGTCAGAGCAACGGACTCGCGCTCCGGCACGCATGAATACCATTCGCAGACGAGTGTGGATGAACATGAAGAATCAAATATTCTTTCGGAAACAATTATCGGAAAACTGACAGAGCAGGGCTATACGGTTGTCGATGTCGCCCCGACCAATGTGCTGGATGCTGCTGAAATTGAAAAAGCGATGAAAAACGGAAACTTTTTGTCGCTGCGCAGCTTGATGTACAAGTTCCTCAGTAACGTCATTCTGATCGGCAAGGTTGATTACACCGTTTCAACCAGAAAGGGGGAGAACATCGGCTATGGCGTCGCGATGCCCTTCAATTCAGCCACGGTCAGGCTGACCTACCGCCTTATTACGAGAGACGCTTCGGGAAAAATGATAATTCTGACCGCCGGCGCGGAGAGCGGTAAAGGGCTGGCCGGCAGTGTCGATGACGCGGTTGCGGCGGGGCTGAAAGAGCTTGCCGATAAAATGTCGCCACTTATTCTGGACAAGGTTGCAAAGTATATTCAGGGTGTGACCAAGAAAATTGACGTAAAAGTCAGTGGCGTAAAAGATGTGGGTGAAAATTTCTCGATCAAGGAAGCTCTGCAGAATATCACCTGGGTAACCGCCGTTGAAGATGCCGGCATAGGCTCGTTTACGGTCAGCTATCCTGAAAATTCCATCTACCTGGCCAACAGTATTGAGCAAAAAGGTACGTTTAAAATCACGAAATTTTCAGGCTATACCATTGAATTGACGTACAGGCGGTAACATCACTTCTCACCGTAAAGGTTCCCATGATCGCTTCAGAAACGCTTACCCGCCTCGAATTTGACAAGATTCTGTCAGAAATTTCCCGCCACGCTCACAGTTTCTGCACGATCCGGCATATCGCTGATATCCGGCCGCTCGATGAGCGCCACACGATCAGCACCACCTCCGCACGCATTGCCGAGATCCGCGCTCTCGGGCGCTCCGGGATCTCACTGGCCCTGGGGAGCTTTGAAGATATCCGTCACGCTCTTGACCAACTCAAACCGGCTGGCTCGATTCTGTCGCCGCAGGAACTTTTGCTGTTCATCCCGGTTCTGCAACTGTACGCAGCGCTGGCGCGCCAGCTGGCGCACCGGACCGATATTCCGCAGCTGAAAGAGCTGCAGCCGCCATTGCAATCCTTTCCCGATATTCTTGAACCGCTGATGGCTTCGATCGATGCCGATGGCAGTATCATGGATTCGGCCTCGACGCTGCTGCGCGAGACACGGCGGGCCAAGCGGGGACTGGCGGGACGTATCCGCAAGAAGATCGAGGAGATTATCCGTAGCAGCGGCATCGAAATATTTCTACAGGATGATTTTATCACGCAGCGTTCCGGACGCTGGGTGATTCCGGTGCGGATGGATTCCAAGGGGATGGTCAAAGGGGTCGTGCATGACGTCTCAGCTTCCGGTGAAACCGCCTTTATGGAACCGCTCGAGATTGTCCCTTTTGTTAATGAACTGGAGAGTCTGGCTGCCGAGGAGAAGGCTGAGGAGATCCGCATTCTGCGTCAACTGTCACGTTGGCTGCGCGAGGATGCTGCCGCCATCGCCGACTGTTTCGGGACGCTGGTCGAGCTGGACCGGCTGGCCAGCATCGCCCGCTTTGCCGAAGAGTTCGACCTGGAGGTGGCCACCCTCAACGATCACGGAGAGCTGCGGCTGGTGGAAGCCCGCCATCCGCTGCTGTTGATAATGCAGAAGCGGGGCGGACTGGCGCGCGTGGAAGCGCTCAGCCTGCAGCTGGGGGGGGAGGGGGCGTCTGACAGCGTCATGGTCATCACCGGCCCCAACGCCGGCGGCAAGACCATCGCCCTCAAAACAGCCGGAATGCTGGCAATTATGGCACTCAGCGCCCTGCCGGTACCGTCTGGTCCGCGCTCGACTTTTCCGCTGCTCGATTCGCTGCTGGTCGATATCGGCGATGATCAGTCGATTGAGCAGAGTCATTCCACCTTTTCGGCACACGCCGCCCGGATTACGGCAATTTTGCAGCAGTCCGGCAGCCGCAGTCTGGTACTGCTGGATGAGCTGGGGGCCGGCACCGAACCGGTCCAGGGGGCGGCCATCGCCTGCGGGGTTCTGCATGAACTGCTGCTGCAGGGGAGCCGGGTGATTGCAACCACCCACTTGAGCGAAATCATCGGTTTTGTGCATCGTTCCCCCGGCATGATCAACGCCGGTATGGCTTTTGATGATGTCAGCTTTACACCGCTCTACCGGCTGACGGTCGGCGAACCGGGGCAGTCGCACGCCATCGAAATCGCCCGCCGCTTTGGCATGCCGGAGCGGGTAATCAGCTTTGCCCGCGAGATGCTCGGCAGTGCCGGCAGTGAATTCGCCTCACTGTTGACCGAGTTGCGCAGTCGCCGGAATGAACTGGAACAGGCCCGCATTGAGCTGGACAGGCGGGAAGCACGGCTGCTTGAACGTGACGAGCAGCAGCGGATTCGGGCTGCTGAGATAGAAACGCTGCGCCGGGAGGCCGTTGAAAAAGGGTGGGGCGATGCCAAAGAGCTGATTTCAGCGACCCGGCGCAGGATGAACGGGCTGCTGGACGAGTTGAAACGCGAAAAGCGGCTCGATATCGTCGAAAAGATACGGCGGGCCGAGGGGGAGTTGACCGAACAGCTCAAGCCGCAGGAGCTGCGCCCGGAACTGCAGTCGCTGGCAGCTGTAAAAACGGGTGACACCGTACATATCCGCACTCTGGGATGTGATGGTATCGTGCTGTCGATCGATGAGCGGGGGGGCAAAGCGCGGGTCAGGGCCGGACGGATGGAGCTGGATGTGGCGCTGCGGGAGCTGGCCAGGCCGCAGGGGAGCGGCGAATCAGGGCGTGCCAAACAGCCGTCCCGCAGCTGGCGGGCTACGATTGAAGAGTATGAGCAGAGCGAATTGAAGCTGATCGGAATGCGCGTTGACGAGGCGCTGGCGGAAATGGAGTCATTCCTCAATCACGCCGCCGCTGCCGGTCTGGGTGAGGTGCGCATCATCCATGGACTCGGCACCGGTCGCTTGCGGAATGCGGTGCGCGAAGAGCTGGAGCGGCACCCTTTGGTTGAGAATCACCGACCGGGCGAAGCACACGAGGGGCGTGATGGCGCCACGGTGGTGACGCTCAGGACGTGAAAATTAAAGGTATCCGGACTATGGTGAAATAATCGATCCAGGCGCAGGTGTCGGGAAGTATACGGTTACTTGCCATGATATTTTTCCCGCGCTTCGGCTGCAAGCCGTTCCTCCCGTTCAGCCGCTTCCCAGTCATAATCAATGGTCAATTTCCCTTGCAGAGCGATAAGTGATTCCATACGCCGACGCCGGACATAATCTTCCATGGCAATAACTATGGCACGGGTTTTGGATTTTTCGCCGCACAAGGACTGCACGTCATCAAGAAGCTCATCAGGTATGTTTAGTGTCGCACGCATATTCTGCACCTCCTGTGCATATGGCATGCACAGGAGGTGCTTGTGAATACAAAATTACCAAGCTGGTACACGCCGCTTATCTTTTGCGTATACGGATTGTTTCAGCCTAAATCAGATCCCTGGTCTCGGTTACTTTAAACCAGGCAGCGTGCGTAACGGCTTCACCGGCGCCCGGTCCGACGACGACATCCGTATTGGCCTTGATGGTTGCCAGCAATTCACCCTCTTCTTCCGTTTTAATCAACTCCAGCGACAAGCGCACGCCGCTGAAACCGGGAGTGGCGGTCTTGAACAGGAAGGCCGCCTTCCGGTTTCCGGTAATGTTCTGATACGTGCGGCGGTCAGTCATGCCCCAGACCAGTGTCGTTTCATCGATGACGTGCGGACGGGCATAGACGGCGCTGTTGACGCTGCCGTCAGCAGCGGCGGTTGACATGACTCCCAGACCGGGATTCTTGAACAGCTCTTCAAATTTCATGCGAAAAACTCCTTTGTGCTTTAATTAATCCATGACAGTAGTAGCTGATTACGCTATAAGATGCAACATCGACCGAACGGTCTTGGTACGAAGCGATTCAGGGCGGGGGATGACCTTTACGATCGATCTCCCGTACCCTCTCCGGGTGAGGTTATATGAACTACGCTAAAGCCCTGCTCTACACGCTTCCGGTGGTTGCCGTTCTGATCGGCATAGCTCAGCAGAATTACCTGCTGTTCCACGGACTGGCTGAACTCTTCAGTATCGTGATCGCCTTCGGCATCTTCGTCATCGGCTGGAATTCACGCAACTTTTACCGTAACAACTACTTGCTGTTTATCGGTATCGCCTACCTCTTCGTCGCTTTCTTCGATATCCTGCATACTCTGGCCTACAAGGGTATGGGGGTTTTTACCGGCTTTGACGATAACAACCTGCCGCCACAGCTCTGGCTGGTGGCCCGCTATCTGGAAAGCGGAGCCTTGCTGATCGCCCCGGCCTACTTTAACACTACGCTGAATTATCGCCGGATTTTTACCGTTTTTTCCGGGCTTTCGCTGTCGGCGCTCTATGCGATATTTTATGCACGGATATTCCCGACCTGTTTCATCGCCGGAGTCGGTCTGACCCCCTTCAAGCGGATCAGCGAGTATCTTATCGACATTATTCTGCTGCTGGCGCTCGTATTTCTGTATAAGCGCAAAGAGCATTTCGAGCCGAATGTCCTGCGTCTGCTGGCGCTTTCAATTCTCTGCACCATGGTGACCGAACTCTGTTTTACCATGTATGTACACCTCTACGGTTTTTCCAACCTCTGCGGCCACATCTTCAAGATTTTTTCTTTTGTGTTCATGTATCTGGCGATTATCAGAACTGCGCTTGAAAAACCGTATGACCTGCTCTTCAAAGAGCTGAACGACCGCACTGAAAAGCTTGCTGAAGTTCAGGGACTTACCCGTTCGGTGATCGACTCTCTGCCGGCCAATATTGCGGTGCTGGATAGCTGCGGGACAATTGTCATGGTGAATGATGCCTGGCGCAGTTTTGCGACGGACCATGGCGGCGATATTCATAGCACCTGCGAGGGGATCAATTACCTGGAGGTGTGCGAAAAATCAGGTGACGATAGTGCAGAGCGGTGCAAAGCCGGACTGCACGAGCTTCTCGAGGGAAGCTGTGCCGGTTTGAGGCTTGAATATTCCTGTGAAAAGCAGGATGGGACGGTATTGCACTTCCTGATGCGTGCGGCACCGCTGAAGTATGCAGATGGCGGTGCCGTTGTCTCACATTATAATATCTCCGAACGCAAACAGATGGAGCTGGCCCTGCAGAGCAGTGAGGAACGCTATCGTTCCCTGTTTAACGGCATGACGGAAGGATTCGCGCTGCACGACATCATCTGCAATGAACAGGGGTTGCCGTGTGATTACCGTTTTCTCGATATTAACCCGGCCTTTGAACGGCTGACCGGAATCAGTCGAGCAGCGGTTGTGGGCAAATGTCTGAGCGAAGTTTTACCTGACGAGGATCCGCTCTGGATCGTGCGCTACGGCAACGTTGCTCTGACCGGTACTTCAATTCACTTTGATAATTACTCGCCCATTCTACAGAAACACTTTGAAGTTTTCGCCTATCGACCGGCGCCCATGCAGTTCGCTGCGCTGTTTATCGATGTCAGTGAGCGGACGAAGCTCGAAGAAAGACTTCATTCGCTAATGCGGCAGCAGAGCCTGATACTGGAAAACGCTTCGATCGGCATTACGTTCGTCGTTGACCGTGTCCAGATATGGGCAAATCCCAAAATGGCAGAGATGTTCGGTTATTCGCCGGAGGAGATGGATCATCAGTGCACGCGTCTGTTTTATCCGTCAGAACAAGCCTATGAAGAGTTTGGAAAGGGGGCCTATTCGGCGTTCGTCTGTGGAAAAATTTACTCGAGCGTCTGTGAAATGCGCCGGAAAGACGGCTCACTATTCTGGACGAAATTGAGCGGCAAAGCCATTGATCCGGCTGATCCCTCACAGGGGAGCATCTGGACCATTGAGGATATTTCCGTTCAAAAACGGGATGCGGATGAATTGAAGTCCAGCCGGAATCGTCTTAAAGAGGCCCAGCGAATTGCACACATCGGCAACTGGGAACTTGATCTTGTGACCGGTGCACTGGAGTGGTCGGATGAGGTTTACCGGATTTTTGAGATTGATCCCGCAGACACGCGCGCTTCATATCAGAGATTTTTAGCAGCGATTCATCCCGAAGATCGTGAGCGGGTCCACAGTGCGCATTCGGCTTCACTGAAGAATCGCACGTTTTATTCAATCAAGCACCGCCTGCTGATGCCGGATGGTCGTATCAAATATGTCTTTGAACAGTGCGAAACAGACTATGATCAGGCGGGTAATCCCTTGCGCTCTCTGGGTACGGTCCAGGATATTACCGAACTTGAAAATTCGCGTCTGGCGGCGGAGTCAGCCGATAAAATCAAGAGTGAGTTTCTGACCAATATGAGCCATGAAATCAGAACTCCGCTGAACGCTATTATCGGCATGGCGCGCCTAATGCGCAACACAACGCTTTCCGCCCTGCAGCGGGAACAGGTGGAAACCATCATCATGTCCGGAAATGACCTCTTGCGGCAGCTCAACGATATCCTCGATTTTTCCCGCATCGAAGTCGACCAGATTCAGCTGGAATATGCGCCGTTTTCGATGGAGCAGTGTGTCAATGATGTCCTGCGGGCGCAACAGGTGGCTATCATGGCCAAAAGTCTGCATACCTCTGTCACCGTCGCAGACGATCTGCCGGGACTGGTGTGGGGGGATGCTTTCAGAGTCAGGCAGACGCTGCACAATCTGATCGGTAATGCCGTCAAGTTTACCGAACGGGGGAGTGTCGATATTGTTGTGACAACCGTGGGACGGGAACGGGAAGATATCATGATCAACCTGGCTGTTCTTGATACCGGGATCGGTATTTCCGAAGACGCCCTGGAGACTATTTTCGAGCCTTTTGTTCAGGCGGACGGCTCTATCAACAGAAATTTCGGAGGCACAGGATTGGGACTTTCCATCGCGCGTAAACTGGCACTGCTGATGGGGGGCGATATTTGCGCCGTAAATCGCCCCGAAGGGGGCAGCTGTTTTAACTTTCTCCTGTCATGCCGCTTGCCGCAGGAATAATTTTTAAGGAGTATTATGTATGAACGAATCTGAAACAGCCAAAATTCTGATTGTCGATGACGAGCCGCTTAACGTGCGCGTACTGGAGATGACTCTGTAGGACCACTATACGGTTGCAATTGCCTATAACGGTCATGTGGCCCTGAGTCTGGCGCAGGCCGAAAAGCCTGATCTTGTGCTGCTGGATGTCATGATGCCCGGGATGAACGGTTTTGAAGTCTGTGAGACAATGAAGGCTGATCCCGGACTGGCTGGCATCCCGGTGATTTTTGTGACGGCGCTGGAAAAGTCGCTGGACGAATCCCGTGGGCTTTCCCTGGGGGCGATTGACTATATCACCAAGCCGATCAGCCCCGATCTGGTGCTGCTGAGGGTCAGAAACCATCTTGAACTCAAGCTGCAGCGTGATCAGTTGTGCCGGCAGCGGGATGAACTGGCGCATCAGAAGGCGGAACTGGAGGAATCACTGCGTCGTATCAGGCGCTTGGAAGGTATTATTTCTATCTGTATGTACTGCAAGAAAATTCGCTCCGAGGATAAAAGCTGGCAACAACTGGAGCAGTATGTCTGCGAACATTCCGATGCCCAGTTCAGTCACGGAATCTGTCCGGAGTGCTTTAAAGACGCTGTCTGGAAACAATAAACGCTTCGTGATGGTGATGTACTTGAATAGATTAGATTATACGGTAAGATGATAGCTCAAACATCCCGGTTGGAAGCAGGGAGGAGCAACAATGGGTAACCGTCCACCAACACACCGAAAAGTCAGCATAAAAACCAAAGTTACCCTGACGGCGTTTGTCATGGTTTCCGTGCTGTTGGCCGCCCTCTCCGGGACGATGCTCTCCTACTTCCATTCTCTTTTCAGCCGGAATATTTTACAACAGCAGTTTCTGCTGGTCTCCGAAATTGCCGAGCAGCTCAACGGGCGCATCGAGTTGGCCCGTCACCAGCTGACTCTGGCAGCAACCGACCTGAATAGCAGCGTACTGTCAAACCGGGCAGAGCTTGAGCGCATACTGACCAGTGCCAGTCCGGCCAGTATGATTTTTGACGCCGGCTTTCTGGTCATCGGTCGCGATGGGCACGTGCTGGCTGAAAGTGGCAGTTTTACGGATCTGGTCGGCACGGATCTCAATTTCCGTGATTACGTCAGTGAGCCGCTCAAAAACGGCATGTTCTATATATCCAAACCTTTCAGTCAGATCATGGAGCCACGCTCTCCGCTGATCGCAATGGTAGTGCCGGTCAGAGACGATCACGATCGCATTATCTGTCTGTTGGCAGGATTTCATATGCTGGGTGCCGACCAGTTCCTGACGACACTTTCCTCCAAACGGATCGGCTCGTCTGCATATCTCTACTTGTTACAGGGGCGCACTCTCCTGATGCACCCGGACAGTGCCCGCATCCTGGAAGCGATACCGGAGGGGAAAAACCGGGGCATTGACGCAGCACTGAAGGGTTTTGAAGGTTCCCTTGATAATGTAAATTCCAAGGGTCAGCACATGTTGAGCTCGTTCAAGAGGGTGGGCCAGACCGGCTGGATCCTGGGAGCAAATATACCCTATGATGAAGCTTTCAAACCTCTTCGGGCCCTGGCGTATAATGCACTGGTGATCGCCCTGCTCGGTATTGCGGTCTCACTGGGAGTGGTCTGGCTGGTGACCCGTCGCCTTACGCAACCTCTGTTGCGTTTGACGGACCATCTCGGCAGTGCCGTATCCGCTGAAGGTGAATGGATTCCTCTGGTCGTGCATACCGGTGACGAAATCGAGCATCTGGCGGCAACTTTCAACACCACGATGAAAGAGGTACATGACTACCGGCAGGCACTCGGCGAAGAAAAAATATTTGTAGAGAACCTTATCAATAGCGCCTCGACGCCACTTTTTGTAATCAATAAAGATCATCATGTCCTGTATTGGAACCGGTCATTGGAACGAATTACCGGTATCAGATGTAACGATGTAATCGGCACAGACTGGCACTGGACCGGTTTCTACGGCGAGCCGCGCACGACTCTGGCCGATATGATTCTGACCGGTTCTTCATTCACGGGAAATCTCTACCACACGTTCACGAAGTCGAAGTACATCGCCGGCGGCTTGCAGGCTGAAGGATGGTTCGAAATTGGTGGTGCCCGCCGCTATCTGGTTTTTGAGGCGGCGCCGATTCATGACAGCAGCGGCCAGATCGTTGCTGCCATAGAGACTTTTGAAGATATTTCCGACCGGATCCATATGGAAGATTCATTGTTGCGTCTCTCCCGGGCGGTGGAACAGAGTCCGGCTACTATTGTCATAACAAACCTTGAAGGTAGCATTGAATACGTCAACCCGAAGTTCTGCCAGGTTACCGGGTATACTGCCGAAGAGGTGATTGGCAAAAATCCAAGGGTTCTCAAATCCGGAGAGATGTCTACCGGCAACTACGAATCTTTATGGAGTACCGTTACGTCGGGTAAAGAGTGGCGCGGCGAATTTCACAACAAGCGCAAGGATGGTTCGCTGTTCTGGGAGTTTGCCTCCATCTCGCCGCTGTACGATAAAAACAGCGTCATGGTCGGCTTTCTGGCGGTCAAGGAGGACATCACCGCGCGTAAACAGGTGGAAGCCGAGCTGCAGCTGAGTCGCCGTGATCTGGAAGTGAAACATGAACAGCTTGCATCACTCTTCCAACAGGTTGAGCTGGGCAAGCGCGAGTGGGAGGAGACCCTCGATCATCTTCACGACCTGATTATCCTTACCGATTCCGAACATCGGATCCGGCGCTATAACCGGCTGCTGGCAGATATAACCGGCTGTGCCATCAACAAGCTGGTCGGGTTGGACTGGCGCGAGTTGCTACAAGCGGAGGGCTTTCAATGTGAGACATTTGTCGGAAGCAGCGGTGAAGTCCGGCATGAACGAACGGGCCGAAGCTACGACATCAACATCTATTCCATCGTCCATGATGACGTGCTGGAAGGTCACGTCATTTCTCTGAATGATACGACAGATCTGCGCGCCGTTACGCGCGATCTTCAAAAGGCCTACGCCGAGCTGAAAGCAGCTCAGCTGCAAATTTTTCAGCAGGAAAAGATGGCCTCGATCGGTCAGTTGGCAGCCGGAGTCGCCCACGAAATCAACAATCCGATGGGCTTTATCTCCAGTAACCTGACTTCGCTGAACAAGTATATCGACCGTCTGGCAGAATTTATCGCCGCCAGCGATGAGTCTCTGCTGTCGTGCGCCGGAAGCGCGGATGCCGAAAAACTGAAAGCGCTCAGGAAAAAGCTCAAGATCGACTACGTTATGAATGATGCCCGCCAGCTGATTGCCGAGAGTCAGGACGGTGCCGGGCGGGTGCGCCGCATCGTTCAGGATTTAAAAAGTTTCTCACGCGTCGATCATGCCGAGAGTGCCCTGATCGATCTTAATGAGGCGCTGGAAACCACCATCAACATCGCCTGGAACGAAATTAAATACGTTGCCACGCTGACCCGGGAATTTGGTGAAATTCCACCGATCAAATGCTTCCCGCAGCAGCTGAATCAGGTCTTTCTGAACCTGCTGGTGAATGCCGCGCACGCCCTGGGGAACACGCAGGGGAGTATTACGGTCCGCACCTGGTGCGAGCATGATACCGTTTTTGTGGCGGTGACGGACGATGGCTGCGGTATCGTAGCAGAAAATTTACAACGTATTTTTGAGCCGTTCTTTACCACCAAAGAGGTCGGTAAAGGCACCGGTCTGGGACTCTCGATCAGTTACGAAATCATCCGCAAGCATGGCGGCGAAATTACGGTGACCAGTGTTGTCGGAAAGGGTTCCACCTTTACCGTCAGCCTGCCGGTGGCCGGGCCGCCGAAAGCGGATGAAACGCAGGAACCGGAAGCCGAGGTGCAGAGATGATTGAAGATATTCGCGCGCAGTACGTCAATGCAGTCTATGATACGGATCGGCAGCAAGCCCTGCAGGTGGTTCAGGAAGCGCTCGGCCGGGGTATGTCTGCCGAAGACGTCATGTTCAAGGTTGTCGTGCCGGCCATTGAAGATATGATCGCCTCGGTTGAACAGCGCCACACCAATCTGGCGCAGCATTTTATGGCGTCACAGATTGCTGCCGAAGTGACAGACATGATGGTGCCTCTGTTTGCCAAAGCTCCAGAATATATCGGGCGCATTGTGATCGGAACTTCAGTGGGAGATTTTCACGGTCTTGGCAAACGCATCGTCAGTGGCTGTCTCAAGGCTCAGATGATTGAAGTAATCGACCTTGGTCTGAACGTTTCTGCCGAGAAATTTGTTGATCAGGCTTTGGCCCATAAGGCCGGAGTTATCGGCATCTCGTCGATGATGGTGCATTCTGCCCGTGACGAAAATGCTGCCCGTGGTGTGCGCAAAATCCTCAAGGAACGAAATCTGGAAGCGCATATCCGTATCATAGTCGGCGGGGCGCCCTACAATTATGACGAAGAATTATATAAGGTTGTGCAAGCTGATGCGTGGGCGCACGACGGTACTGCCGCCGGACCGATCATCGCGCGGTTGCTGCGGGAGGTGCAGCCATGATGACTCCGCTGCAGCGTCTGGTGTCAACCGCCCAAGGGCTTCCGACAGACCGGATTCCTGCTTTTTGTAATGTGATTGATCAGGGGGCTGCGGAGTTAGGCCTGTCGTTGCGGGAGTATTACTCGCGGGGCGAGTATGTTGCCGAAGGTCAGCTGCGCCTTCAGAAAAAATACGGTCATGATAATCTCTGGAGTCTGTTCTATGTCGGCAAGGAGGCCGAACTGCTGGGATGCAGACATATCATCTACGCCGATAACGGCCCCCCCAACGTCGGTGAAATGATCGTTAAAAATCCTGCCGATATCGACAGGCTACAGATACCGGACGACATACTCACGCACGCCGGTTTTGCCGAAATTCGCAGTTGTCTCGATATTTTGGGACGGGAGAGCGCCGGACGCTTTCCGATCTGCGCCTATATCACCTCCTCGGTAACGCTTCCGGCAGTCTTGATGGGGATGGAAAAATGGTTTGATCTGCTGATGAACGGCCCGGTCGAGCTGCGTGATGCCTGGCTGGAGAAGTGCAGCGATTTTTTCAGGAAGGAGGTGGCAGCCTACCGTCGGGCGGGTGCCACTGTTCTGATCTATGCAAATCCGTTTGGCTCTCTGGATTTTATCTCTCAAAAGTTTTTTGACGACGTAACGATCCCCTGGATGAAGCGGGATCTTGAGGGGGGCACGGACGGTATCGTCTACTACTGCGGCGGGGCGCGAATGAATCCGGTCATTGATCAGGTTATCAATGAAACGGGTATCGGGACCTTTTACCTGAGTCCGCTGGATAGCGTGGCCGAGGGTAAACGGATTGTCAATGGTCGAGCGCTGTGCGGTGGTGTGATCAATGATATTCAGCTGATCGACTGGACTCCTGCGCGTGTGCGTGCCGAGGTGCGCCAGATGCTTGCCGACGGTATGCCGGGAGGCAGATTCTTCTTTGGTACGATTGTTATGCCGCTGGCGGTACCGCCGGACAACATCCGCGCCATGATCGATGCCGTGAAAGAGTTTGGTGCAGGTAATGGATAAGCAGCCTCTGCTGATAGCGTGCGGCATCCTGAAAAAGGAGGTCGAGCGCGTTTTTAAGGATCAGCACTGGAGCTGTGACCGCCATTTTCTGACATCCTCATATCACTTTGATTCTGAAAAGCTGCAGCATAGTCTGAACAAGATCATTGCCGGTAACCCGGATAAAAATGTCGTATTGCTCTACGGCTCCTGTCACCCGGCCATCGATTCCATGCCGGACGTGCGCAGGGTGCCCTGTCAGAACTGTGTAGAAATGCTGCTCGGTAAGCAGCTTTTTAACGATGAGCTGTCTCGCGGCGCATATTTTCTGCTTGAGGAGTGGGCCGTTGCCTGGGACGATATTCTCGAAAAAACGTTCGGCAACCGCCAGGTGGCGCGGGAAATATTTCAGGGTGACCGCAGCTGTCTTCTGGCACTGCGCACCCCCTGTTCGGGCGATTTTTCTGCACAGGCCGAGGCGGCCGCCGCCTCAGTCGGACTGCCGTTGCGCTGGCTGGATGTTTCGCTGGATCATCTGGCCCATGTGCTGAAAGAACAGTTGCTGCAGGAGCAGGAAAATCCCGAGGCAGCCGAGATCGAAGCGCTGAAGAAAAAGCTTGCGTATCAGGAACAACGGGCCAACCGGCTGGCCGGTGAGAAATCCTATCTGCAGCTGGTTAACAGCATGATGAACCGTTTGAGCGCGCTGCCCGGTCTGGAAAACACACTGAACAATCTGCTTGAATTGGTGGTTGATTCTCTGGGGGGCACGGATGCGGTTATTTACTACTATGTTGATGGATCAATACACTATGCCGATCTGAAGGGGGGCCACGGGGTCGCTGAAAACATCGCTGATCCACTGGTATGTGAGGCTCTGCAATCCGGGCAGTTGACGCAACAGGACTGTAAATTCAGCGATACCATGATGCACACAAGGATCTTCAGCTCTGCAAGTACCTGGCTTGTGCCGCTGATCGCCGGGAACTCAACCATCGGACTCTTTAAAATTGAAAACATGCATCTGGATTCAGAACAGTTTCTCCCCAATCTGGGTGCGTTTTTCAGCTACGCCGCTTTGATTCTGACCAACGAAATTCAGAATTATGTCCAGCTTCAGCGCGCTTTTGAAACATTAAAAGAGGAAAAAGATGAACATCAGGCCAGCAGGATGGTGTTGGAGCAGGCGCTCAGAGAACTAAAAATAAGCAATCAACAGCTGCTTCAGCAGGAAAAAATGGCTTCTATCGGTCAACTGGCGGCTGGTGTGGCCCACGAGATCAACAATCCGATGGGGTTTATCAGCAGCAACCTGGCGACATTGCATAAATATATGCAAAAAGTCGTCGAGTACCTGACTTTTTCCGATCATGCCCTGGCCGAATCGGAGTGCGCCGGAAAACGAGAGACTGCAGAAGCCCGCAGACGTTTAAAGATTGATTATGTCATTTCGGACACCTGCGAATTGATCGCCGAAAGTCTTGACGGTGCCACCAGGGTCAAGGCGATTGTCAACGACTTGAAAAATCTGGCGCGTACCGATCAGGTCAGGCCGGTGGCCACCGATCTGAACGCCTGTCTGCAGAGCGCACTGAACATAGCCTGCAACGAGATCAAATACGTGGCCGAGGTGCGCACCGACTATGGCTCTTTGCCACACATACTCTGCCACCCTCAGCAGATCAGCCAGGTGTTCATAAACCTGTTGACCAACGCAGGTCAGGCGATTGCCGGGCATGGTTCCATCACCATTCGTACCTGGTGTGACGATGCCACGGTCTATATATCCGTTGCCGACAGTGGCTGCGGCATTTCTGATGAAAATAAAAAGCGGATCTTTGAGCCGTTTTTTACCACCAAAGAGGTTGGCAAAGGAACCGGACTGGGGCTTTCGATCAGTTACGGGATCATCCGAAAACATGGTGGCGAAATTAATGTGGACAGCATTATCGGAGAGGGTTCCACCTTTACCGTCAGCCTGCCGGTAGCCGGAGCGCCTCTGGAATTGAGTGTCACAGAAGCTGAAAATCATACTTAAATTGTATTTCGCATGGATGAAATTATAGCAGATCAGCTTTTAATTGAATTTAGTCCTGAAAAGAGTACCTTTTCAAGGGGATGAATGGCCTTTTCAGGTGGCATTACCGCATATTCCAAAGGGGAGTTTGTTGTGACCGAGACACCGCACATCGATACTGCCGGGTTACAGGCCATACCGCCAGAGTGTGCCGGGTGGTTTGCCGCTGACATGGAGCGAATGATTGCTCAGGTAGAGCATGAACTGAGCGACCGTCCTGACCTGTCCCTTCTGATCGGACAGAATACGCTGCATATGATGCATCTGTTTAATCAGCATCACGCACAGCTCGTACTGGCAGCACTACAGCTAAGCTCAGTAGATCTGTTGATCCGAACGGTGCCGTGGCTCTATCGAACCTATCATTCGCGCGGCTTTTCCCACGGTATTTTCCCACTGGCGCTACAGAGCTGGAAAAAAGCCGTGCGGGACAAGGCTGAAGCCAGCGATATTCAGCCAGTTCTGGCTCTGTATGACTTTTTGAGTGAACAGCACGAAATGTTGATTCAGCGTTCGCGCAGCAAGGAGCTGATTGACATTTCCCTGCCGCCAGAAAGCGACGGCATGCAGCAGATTTTTACGACGCTGCTGCTGAACGGCGATTATATCGGCTGTTTCCGGCTGGCAGAGCAGGCGATATCGACGACGGAAGAACTACGTTGTTTTTACGAGCATGTCCTCAGGCACGCCCTCTACACTGTCGGAACACTCTGGGAACGCAACGAACTGACGGTCGCCGAGGAGCATCAGGCCACCGCCATTGCCGGTCGGATTACGTCGCATCTCTATGCCCGTTTTGTGGGTGTACCGCAGTCGAAGGGAACGGCGATCGTCACAGCCGCACCCAACGAATTTCATGAAGTGGGCGCCCGTATGGTGGCCGATGTGCTGGAATTTGATGGTTGGAACGTAACCTATCTGGGGGCTAACTTCCCGGTAGAAGGGTTGTTGGAACTGCTCCGGCGGCATCAGCCGTTCCTGTTGGCGCTGTCGGTTGCGACACCGTTCAATCTTGCCAGGGCCAAAGAACTGATTGCGACCATCAGGAGCAAGCCGGAGTTTTCTTCACTGAAAATAGTGGTGGGGGGATTAGCGTTCAGCATTGTCCCGCATTTATGGTATGAGTTTGGTGCGGATGGCTATGGCGCCGGTCTGGACGAACTTGCTGCGCTTTGTACAGCATGGTGGCAGGACAGTGAGGTGAAAAAATGATCAGGGAGCTTACGAAAAACTGCCAGGAACTGGGAGATTTTATAGCGATCAGCAGCAGTGTGCCGATAGTGTTGATAGACGAGCACCACCTGATCCGTGATTGTAATCACGGTTTTTTGAAGCTGTTTTCTCTGGCCGAAAAACCGGTTGGAGCCGTTTTGGGCGATTATCTGACGGCAATAGTCAAAGGTGGACTGTTGGTTGCGGGTACCCAGCAATACGTATGCAACCCTAAAACCGGAGTGCATGGTGTGCTGGTAGCCCATCGATTACAGATAGAGAACGGTCTGCTGCTGTGGTGCGAGCGTCCGCTGCATACCAATAATGATGTCATCGAACGAATGGGTGTGTTGAACAATGACCTGATCGCCATGCAGCGGGAACTCGACAAGAAAAATTTTCACCTGAAGCGGGTACAGCATGAGCTGGCGGAAAAAGTCGTGCAGCTGGAGGCAGCTCTGGCTGCAATCAAAAAGCTGGAAGGGATTATTCCGATCTGCATGTACTGCAAAAAGATTCGTGATGAAGAGGAGTCGTGGCATAAGCTGGAAAAATACATCATGGAACACTCCGACGCCGAATTCAGCCACGGCATCTGTCCCGAATGCATGTCAATTAAATATGGTGAGCCGGACGGGATGGAAAACAGTCAAAAAAAGAAGAAGTAAAAATAATTGCCACAGGTGACATCAATGCCTCAAATATCCGGAGAAAAAATATTGGACAGTCTGTTTGACGGCGTCTACGTTGTTGATGTCAACCGGCGCATTACCTACTGGAACGCCGCTGCCGAGCGCATTTCAAGGTTATTCCTCGGAACGTGTGACCGGCAGCTGTTGTGCAGACAATCTGCTTAGGCATATTGACAGTAACGGGCGCGAACTGTGCCGGGACGGCTGCCCACTGGCAGCCACCATCATGGACGGCAAGGCACGTGAGTCGAGTGTGTTCCTGCATCATGCCCTGGGTCATCGCGTTCCGGTTTCTGTCAGAACTTCTCCGGTGCGTGATGATGCCGGTGCGATAATCGGCGCGGTCGAAATTTTTTGTGATAATTCGAATTCATTACAGATTCTGCACGAATTTGAACAGTTGAAACGGGACGCGTATCTGGACCCGCTCACGACTGTCGGTAACCGGCGCTACGGAGAAATGACGCTGGAGAGCCGCATTTTCGAGCTGAAGACGCACGACATTCCGGTTGGTGTCCTCTTCATCGATATTGATCATTTTAAACATTTCAACGATCAGTACGGTCATAAAACTGGCGACGATGTGCTGGTCATGGTGGCCAAATCAATTTCCTATTCGTTGCGGAAAATGGACGTTGTTGCACGCTGGGGAGGTGAGGAGTTTATCGTCATTCTGCCCGGCGCCAGCACTGTTGTTGTCAAATCGGTGGCAGAGCGCATTCGTGTGTTAATTGAGCACAGCTTTATTATGGTCGGGGACGATAAATTGAGTGTCACGGTTTCTATCGGGGCAACCATGTCCCGCTCGGATGATACCGGTGCCAGTATTGTCAGTCGTGCTGATACACGTATGTATCTCAGCAAAAGCAGAGGTCGCAATCGGGTGACGGATGAGAGCGATGGGTGATCTGAAGAATGACAGAGATTCTGCGGGGCAGAATCAGTTGAGTGCAATGCCGAAGTCGCCCCTGAAGCGTCTGATTGTAGGTCTGGCCTTAGTGTCGGTTGTTGTCGGCACACTCGCTATTTTACAGCTGCTGCATACAAGCACTGAGCTTGTCAGGCAGACGGAAACGGCCTATGAATCTCGCGAAGAGATGTATCGGGTTGTCGGAATGGCCGGTTTCGTGATGTTGATGTCGGGTCTGCTGGTCTGGCTGGTGTATCGTAAATGGCTGAAAATGGAGATGGTTGAAAAGGAGTTGCGACACAATGTGGAGAGGTTGACGCTGATACAGGAGGTCACTCATCATAATGCCACGTCGGTACAGGATCTGCTCGATTTCGCACTGGACAGAGTCATAGCGCTGACCGAAAGCCGTATCGGTTATATCTATAATTACAACGAGGATGAGCGGCGGTTCATTCTGAATACCTGGTCAAAGGATGTCATGGATTCGTGCCGTGTAGCCGAACCGCAAACAATCTACCATCTTGACAAAACCGGCATCTGGGGTGAAGTCGTGCGGCAGCGTGCCCCGATCATGGTCAATGACTATACCGCCCCCAGCGACCTTAAAAAAGGGTATCCCGAGGGTCATGTTCAATTATCCCGCTTTCTAAGTATCCCCGTTTTTGAAAACGACAGGATTGTGGCGGTTGTCGGTGTCGCCAACAAGCGGTTGCCATACGATCAGGTAGATATTCAGAATCTGATGCTGATGATGGAAGCGGTATGGAAAATTACTGAGCGATTCAAGCTGCAGGAAGAAATTATTCGTATAAATGAGAGGTTCGCCCTCTTCATGAAATTTTCTCCGATCTACTGCTACATCAAAGAGGTCTCTGGCCAGGAAAGTACCGTGGTGCAGGCCAGTGACAATTTTATCGACATGGTCGGCATTCCGGCAGCGGATATGATCGGCAAGAACATGCGTCAGCTCTTTCCCCAAGAGTTCGCCGACAGTATGACAACTGACGATATACAGGTTGTAAGCGACCAGAAAGTCCTGCGATTGGAGGAACTGCTGAAAGATAAATATTTTATTACCTATAAATTCCCGATTCGCACGTCGGGTGATCAGAATATTCTTGCTGGCTATACCATTGATATAACCGATTTGAAACAGTCGGAAGAAACCGTGCGCAAGATGCAGCAGCAGCTGATGCATAACGACAAGCTGGCCTCTATCGGTCAGCTGGCAGCCGGAATGGCTCATGAAATCAATAATCCGATCGGTTTTGTAGGCAGCAATCTGCTGACGCTGGGAAAATATGTTGAGAAATATAACGGCTATATCGAGAAGCTGGAGCAGGAATTATCCGGCACTACGGGCGGGACGCTGCCCGAAGCGGTCCGGGACATGCGCCGTTCAATGAAGCTTGATTATGTCATGCGCGACATCAGCGTGCTGATTGATGAGAGCAATGAAGGCATCGAGCGCGTCAAGCGTATCGTCAATGACCTGAAAACCTTTTCTCGGGCTGATTCCTCGGCGCGTGGCAAGGCCGATTTGAACAGCTGTTTCGAGAGCGCCATCACGATTGCATTTAACGAGATAAAATACATCGCAGAGCTGAAACGTGACTACGGAGAACTCCCCTCAATTAAATGTAATATCCAGCAGATCAACCAGGTATTCCTGAATCTGCTCATCAATTCGGTTCATGCTATTAAGGCCAAGGGGAGCGAGATTGGCAAAATTGCAGTCAGCAGCTGGTGTGACGAGCATTATGCCTTTATAGCTGTTACGGATAGCGGCTGTGGCATTCCCAACGAAAATTTGGTCAAGATCTTTGACGCCTTTTACACCACCAAGGAAATCGGAAAAGGTACCGGCTTGGGACTCTCGATTTCAGCGGAAATAATTCGAAAACATGGCGGTGAGATCCGGGTGGCAAGCGAAGTCGGTACAGGCTCGACGTTCACCGTGTGCCTGCCGCTGCAACCGGAAACGGATGCTGGATCTTGATTTATGGAGAGGCGATCATGGCTAAAATTCTGGTGGTAGATGATGATGAGTTAAGCCGCAGTCTGCTGAATTTAATACTCCAGAAAGCAGGTTTTGCCGTGCAATGCGCGGCTGACGGTGCCGAAGCGATGCAGGCGGCGCTCTCGGAAAAACCCGATGTGATTATCACTGATGCGATGATGCCGGTCATCGACGGCTTTGAACTCTGCCGCCAGTGCAAGCGGGATGCAGATCTCAAGCATGTACCGATCATTATCTATTCCGGTGATTATGAGCGCGAAGAGGACCAGGAATTCGGCCTCAGTCTGGGGGCTTTTCGCTATCTGCTGAAACCGTCGCCACCTGCCGAGATCGTCACGGCTGTCAATCAGGCGCTCAGCGTGAGTAAGCGCTCTTTCTTGACTGATGCCGACCTGAATCTTGCCCAAGAGATGCAGCAGCTGCGGAGTTATAACGAGATCCTGTTCGTCAAACTCGAAAATAAAATGAAACAGCTGCAGCAAACCATCGACGAGCATACAAAAGCTGAAGAGGCCCTGAAGTTGATGCAGGGGCAGATCGTGCAGCAGGAGAAAATGGCTTCCATCGGCCAGTTGGCGGCCGGCGTGGCTCACGAGATCAACAACCCGATGGGTTTTATCACCAGTAACCTGACCTCGCTGGCTAAGTACGCATCCCGTTTGGATGAATATATCGCTGTATTACAGCAGTCGCTCTTCTCCTGCCCGAATCATCCTGATACTGCTGAAATCGATCTGCTGCGTCAGAAACTGAAAGTGGATTACGTTATCAGTGATATGTGCGAACTGATTAACGAGAGCCTTGACGGCGCCAACCGGGTCAGCCGCATTGTACAGGATCTGAAGAGTTTTTCACGCGTGGATCAGCTGGAAAGCTGTCGGACAAACGTGAACGAAGCGCTGGGCACAACCATCAACATCGCCTGGAACGAGCTCAAATACATTGCCACACTGGAGCGTGACTTCGGGCAGATTCCGGATCTGGTCTGCTTTCCGCAGCAGTTGAACCAGGTCTTTCTGAATCTGCTGGTCAACGCGGCCCAGGCCCTTGAAAAGCCGGGAACTATAACGGTTCGTACCTGGGGTGATAGTGACAACGTCTTCGTCTCGGTTGCCGACACCGGCAAGGGGATGACGCCTGAAGTTGCGCAGAAGGTGTTTGATCCGTTTTTTACCACCAAGGAGGCCGGTAAGGGTACCGGTCTGGGGTTATCGATTTCGTCAGATATCATCCGCAAGCATGGCGGCGAAATAGCGGTGGAAAGCACGCCCGGCGTCGGCACGACGTTTACCGTCCGATTGCCGGTGGATGGGCTACTGCAGAAAGTCTAAAAGCCTTCAGACCGGTCTGACTTGTCTGACCGGTCTGAAGGCTTCTGAAGCTTAAAGGAGCTAATCATGAGTGAAACATCCGATCCGATCAGAATCCTCTGTGTTGACGATGAGCGTAACGTATTGCGGGCTCTTGAGCGCATTTTTCTTGATGACGATTATGAAATCGTGATTGCCGGTTCGGGCGAAGAGGGGCTGCAGATTATGGAAGAGTCCGGTACCTTTCAGGTGGTGATCTCGGATTACCGCATGCCGGTCATGAACGGTGTCGAATTTCTCAAGACGGTCTATGAGCGCTGGCCGGAAACGGTGCGGATCGTGCTCTCGGGCTATGCCGATGCCGGCGCGATTGTGGCGGCCATCAATGAGGGGCATATTTACCGTTTCATCCCCAAACCATGGAACGACGATGAGCTGCGCGTTACCCTGCAGAACTGTCTGGAGCGTTATTTTCTGTAGCGGAAAAATCGCGAATTGCTGGATGAGCTGGCGACTGCCAATCAGGCCCTGGAAGAAAAGGTGCAGCACCGCACCGAACAGCTGGAAATTCGTAACCGGGCCCTGGAATTTTCGCAAACCCTGCTGGGCAATCTTCCGGTAGGCGTGGCCGGTATCGATAGTAACGGCATGATTGCCTACTGCAACAGTATCGCCTCAAAACTTCTGAAACATGTCTGTGGTGATGTTTTCGGTGCAGACGTTGCGGCGAGCTGCGATTTTGAGCTGGTTAATCTGATTGGTCAGGTGCGCCGGGAAAAAAGTAGTGTGACCAAAATGACATTCGGCGACAGCTCTTATACGGTTTTAGGACGGTCGATCACTTTTTTTGATGACGAAGCGGTTGCACTTGTTTTTCTGGAGGTGATGTAATGGTCACGATCCTGCTGGTCGATGACGAGGAAAACATCCTTAAGGCGCTGCAGCGCCTGTTGATGGATGAGGACTTCGACATTGAGACGGCAACATCGGGGGAGGCGGCTCTGGAAAAGCTGCAGACTCTTGAAAATGTAGCGCTGATTGTCTCTGATCAACGCATGCCGGGCATGAACGGCGCCGAATTTCTTGGTCGTTCACAGGAATTAGTCCCACATGCCCAGCGCATTCTCCTGACCGGGTACTCGGACATTAACGCCACGATAGAGGCGATCAACAAAGGGGGAGCGCGCAGGTATATCTCCAAACCGTGGGATGACGAGGAACTTGTACAGGCTATTCGCGATGCGGTCGATTTCTATCTGAAAGGCTCCGAAAACCGGCATCTCAACGAGATTATCAGCACACAGAAACAGGAACTCGAAGAGTGGAACAGCAACCTTAAAAAACGGCTGCTGCAGAGCGCGGCCACAATCAGGGAACAGACGCAGGTACTGCAGACGTTTGACGATAAAGGGCCGTTGCTGCTGGTCTACAAGGCTTTTGACGGTTTTTTCGATGGTATCGGCGAGCGGAGCGTTGTGCATGCCCGCACCGTCAGCACGCTGGTAACGGATGTTGTTCGTAAAATGGGTCTTGATGCCGGGAAGCTGGCCACCTTGCGTCTGGCAGCGCTGCTGCATGACGTCGGTAAGTTCGGCACGCTGGCGAACGGTATGCACAAACATCTGGAAGAGATGACCGAGAGTGAGGCTCAGGAGTACCGGCAACACCCGCTGCGCGGCGAAAAGATGTTTTCCCACCTGGATGAGCTTGCCAGCATCCTGCCCCTGATTCGCAGTCACCATGAGGCCTATGACGGCAGCGGGTTTCCCGACCGCTTGCGCGGTGAGCAGATCCCTCTGGGGGCACGTCTGATCGCAATCGCAGATTTTATTGAAAAATCTGCCCGTTCGGTTGATGACAATCGCGCCGGGTATGCCATGATGAACGTCACCTATTACGCCGGAACGCTGCTGGACCCTCTGCTGGTTCCCGCTTTTCGGGACATCGTCAACCTGGTGTACGCCGACGGGAAAAAAACCGGATCGATCGCAGAAGTTGAGGTCAACTATATGGATGTTGTATCCGGTATGCTCACGTCGCGCGATGTTATTGGCGCCAACGGCGTATTGCTGATAAAACGCGGCATTGTACTTGATGCAGCCGGTGTGGCTCTGATCCAGAGCCAGTATAAGAAAAATCCGCCGCAGCATGGCATTTTTATCCAGATTGTAGAGGCTTGACGTTACCGTATGATTGAATTTGACGAACAACAAAAGCGCATGGTTCTGAAGCTGGTCTACTACGGGCCGGCCATGTCGGGCAAAACCACCAATCTGCTGACACTGCACGACCAGTTGTCACTGCAGGGACGCGGCGAACTGATGCTGCTGGATACGACCGAAGACCGAACTATCTACTTTGACCTGCTGCCGTTCTTTTATGTGGCGCCTTCGGGCATGAAGATCAAGCTCAAGGTGTATACGGTGCCGGGACAGGTGCGCCACGATGCGACCCGCAAGGCGGTTCTGCAGCGCGCCGATGGTGTTGTCTTTGTAGCCGATTCGCAGACTGCCGGCATGTCGATCAACTTCGAGAGCTTCGACAATCTTGAAAAGAACCTCAGCATGGTCGGGCTTTCGATCGAACATATTCCACTGGTAATTCAGTTTAACAAGCGGGATTTGACCGATATCGTTGCCGAAGAGCAGATCCGCAGCGCCTGGGGGCCGACCGGCCTGCCGGTGCTGATGGCTTCGGCGCTGAAGGGGTGGGGTGTGCTGGAAACCTTCAAAGAGGTGCTGGGGCGCACCTTTGACGCCGTTAACGCCCGTCATGCGCTGACATCCCGTTTCGGCGTCGACAAGGAAGATTTTCTGACAACAATCCTGACGGTAGCCGATGATGTGTGAGGTGCTATGATCGAAACCGCAACCCATATTGAGTTTATTATCGGCACGGAAAAGCGGCTGACGGACATCATTTCACGGGCCGAAATTGAGCCGCTGTTGCGCAGTCTGATCAAGGCGGGACCGCTTTCGGCCAGCGTGCTTGATGAAGCGGAACAGCCGCTCTGCCGACAGGGACAGGATGCTCCGGTACCTCCGTCAGATGAGATCAGGCATAATCTGCTGGTTGAAGGGGAGCCCAAAGGGGCGCTTCTGATCACCTTTGCTCCTGATCAGGTTTCGGCACCGGAAGCGCTGGCTCTTTTGACGAGGGATGCGCTACAGCTGATAATCAACAATAACCTGAAGCGGATGCTGACCACCGAAGTGCATACCTCGGTAGTGCAAGAGTCGTACGACCAGCTGGTTGCCACTAATAAACAGCTGATGGAATCCGAGAAGAAGTATCGCCAGCTGGCGCTCTCGCTGGAACAACAGGTGGCGGAGCGGACCGCCGAGCTGCAGAAGGCCTACAGCCGCATGCTGCAGCAGGAAAAACTGGCCGCCGTCGGCGGACTGGCAGCCGGCATGGCCCATGAGATTAACAACCCCAACGGGTTTGTGCGCAGCAACCTGGTAACCTGCAACCGCTATTTCCAGAAAGTTCACGAGATGGTCAACTATTATCAGCTGCAGATCGCCAATAACACTCCGCTGATGCAGCTGCAGCAGGAGTCGGACAAGAAGCGCCGTGAGCTGAAACTCGATTTTGTCTTTGCGGATGCCCCGGATCTGCTGGCGCAGTCAATCGCCGGCAGTGACCGGATCGCCCGCATCGTGGCTGATCTGAAGAGCTTTTCGCATGTCGATGAAAGCGGTGCCGCTGATGCGGATCTCAATGAGGAGTTGAAACGGACACTGGCCGTTCTGGCGCCGCAGATCCCGGCCGACGCGCAGATTATTCAGAACCTGCAGCCGTTGCCCACCTTTGACTGCAACCCGGGTCTCTTATCGCAGTCTTTCTTCAATGTTTTGCAGAATGCGCTGCAGTCGCGGTCGGCAGGGCTGGTCGTTACCGTCGCCAGCAGATCTGACGATGGCGGAATAAAAATCACCATCAGCGATAACGGCTGCGGTATTGCGCGAGAAAACCTGCCGCGTCTGTTTGAACCGTTTTATACTTCCAAAGAGGTTGGTAGCGGCACCGGTATGGGGCTGACGATTGCCAGGGATATCATCACCGGAGCCGGCGGCACGCTCGAAATTACGTCAACGGAACATTCCGGTACGACGGCAACCATACTGCTGCCGCATGGAGCCGGGAAAAGGTAGTCATGTCCAAATATGCCGATTTATTCAAGGGGATGGGAAGCCTGAAAGCGCCGGAGGCGACGGATGGTGGCGTTGAATTGGACGCTTCCGATATCCCTGAACGCGGCTTCACGCTGCTGTTTGTCGATGATGAAGAAAATGTTCTGAGCGCGTTACGGCGCATATTCATTGATGAAAACTACGTCATTCTGACGGCCGGTTCGGCACTCAAAGCGCTTGAAATTCTGGCCCACGAACCTGTCCAGCTGATCATAACGGATCATCGTATGCCCGGTATGACCGGTGGTGAACTGCTCAAGCTGGTTCGCGAAAAATATCCCGCCACAATCAGGATCATGCTGACCGGTCACGCCGATGTCAACTCGATCATGGGCGCCGTCAAGGAAGGCGCCGTCTACAAGTTCATCACCAAACCATGGAATGACGAAGATTTGCGGCTGACTGTCAGTCTGGCGCTGCAACAGTACGTGCTGATGCACGAGAACCGACGGCTGAAGGATGTCACACGCCAGCAGCAGAACAAGATCAAGAGCTTTGCCGGTCTGTTTGAACAGAACCGCGGCATGCTGGGCGATATTCTGATCAAGTCGTCGCTGATCGGCACGCAGGAACTCGACCAGGCCCGCCTGCAGAAAGAGAGTAACGAATTTCTGGGTGATTTTTTTGTCCGCTCCGGTATTTTGAGCGAGTCCAAAATAATCGCCGCCCTGCAGAAGCATCTGCAGGTTGAGTTCATTGATCTGCGTGAAGTGAACATTCCCTCCACCGTGGCGCGCTGCCTGCCGAAAGAGCTCTGTGACAAGAGCCGTCTGGTGCCGGTCCGGATGGAGGGAACCGCCTTGACGGTTGCCATGGCCGATCCTTCCGATATCGTGACCTGCGACAACATCGGTCGTGTTACCGGTCTGCGGGTACTGCCGCTCCTGGCGGCTTCGTCGCAGATTGGCGAAAAAATCGCCCAGGCCTGGTCCATTGATTCCGATTCCGGCGGTCAGAATTTCGAGGATATGGAACCGCTGGATGAAATCGACATTATTCTGGATGAAGAAGAGGATCAGACCAGCGTCGAGGAGCTGATCGGCTCATCCAAAGTTCCGCCGGTTATCCGTATCGTCAACGCCGTCATCTCGGAAGCGATCCGTTACGGTGCCAGTGATATTCATATCGAGGCCAAAACAAAATACACCGTCATTCGCTATCGCATTGACGGCATGCTGCATGCCAAGATCAAGATCCCTGCCGATATGCATCCGGCGGTCGTCTCACGCATCAAGATCCTGGCCAAGATGGACATCGCTGAACGGCGCCGCCCCCAGGATGGCCGCATTACGGTCAAATCCGGCACCCGTCTCGTCGATATGCGCGTTTCGTCGCTCCCGACCATCAACGGTGAAAAGATCGTCATGCGTATTCTGGACAAAAGCGCCTCCATCAAAAAACTGGATGAGCTGGGAGTTCTGGAAAATGATTTCCGCAATATCACGCTGATCAGCTGCAAGCCGCAGGGGGTCGTGATCGCAACCGGCCCGACCGGCAGCGGCAAAACCACGATGCTTTATTCGCTGCTGGCTGCCATGATGAATCCCAACAAGAACTTTGAGACGATCGAAGAACCGGTTGAATATTTCCTCGAAGAGGCCAATCAGGTCTCGATTCACGAGAAGATCGGACTCTCGTTTGCGCAGGTGCTGCGGGCCACGCTGCGTCAGGATCCGGATGTGATCCTGGTGGGGGAGATGCGTGATTTTGATACGGCCGACACCGCCTTCAAAGCCGCTCTGACCGGGCATATGGTGCTCTCGACGCTGCATACCAACAGTGCCGTAGCCTCGGTAACCCGTCTGATCGATATGGGTATCAAGCCTTATATTATCGCATCGGCTCTGGAAGGGGTCATTGCCCAGCGTCTGGTGCGCAAGGTCTGTAGCGGTTGTGCAGCGCGTACGGATCCTGATCAGGCACTGCTGGAGCTGTTGCGTCTGCCAACGGAATTTTTCGGCGACGGTATCACGGTCGGGCAGGGGTGTCCGCAGTGCAACAATACCGGTTATCGCGGCCGGGTCGGCGTCTATGAGATGTTTGTTATGAATGATGATTTCCGGCACATGATCGGTTCCGATTATCACGAATCGGACCTGCTTAATCTGGCCCGCAGTAACGGCATGAAGACCCTTCTGGAAGATGGCCTCGAGAAGGTGCTGCGCGGCTGGACCACGCTGGAAGAGCTGTTACGCGTCGTCGGGCCGACCATCAGGATGGAGCGGCACTGTGAAGCCTGCGGCAGGAGCATCGATTCAAAGTTTTTATTCTGTCCGCACTGCGGCTCATTCCGCCATAACTGCTGTAAAAACTGTCGCATGCCGCTGGAAGACGGGTGGGCAATCTGTCCGTTCTGTGGTACCGGACGCTGCGAGCCTGGACTTGAAAAGGAGCCGTAATCATGAGTAACCGTATTTTGTTGGTAGACGATGAGTCCAATGTTCTTTCAGCCTTAAAACGGGCGCTTTTTGATGAGCCGTTGGAAATTTTCGCGGTATCCAGCGCTGAAGCAGCGCTCGCCGGTATGCAGGAGCAGCTCTTCAAGGTGGTTGTATCGGATGAACGTATGATCGGGATGCAGGGTTCCGAATTTCTTGCCCAGGTCAGAAAACTCTACCCCCACACGATCCGCATTATGCTCACCGGGCATGCTACGCTGCAGGCTGCCATGAAGGCGGTCAACGAAGGGGAGATCTACCGCTTCTTTTCTAAGCCGTGGAACGACCAGGATTTGAAGTATGCGCTCCGCTCAGCGATTGAAAAATATGATCTGGAGGCGGAGAACCGTCGCCTGCTGGCTACGGTCAGGCAGCAGTCGTTTGAGATCAAAGTTCTGGAAAAACGGTATCCCGGCATCAGTCGGGTTAAAAAGGACTCGCGAGGCGCCTTCGTGCTGGAGGATATCCCGGAAGATGAAATTGCCCGCCTGGTTGCAGAGTGCGAACGTGAGGCTGTTGGACCATGAGGAGAGTAATCGTCATGACGATCGGACTAGTGGGGCTTGTGGGATGCGCCGGTGAACGGCCGAACAATCTGGGCGCCAGAGCAGGGCTTTTGGCCGTCTGTCCCGCTTCTCCCAACTGCGTTTCCAGTCAGGCCGATGATGAAAAACACCGCATCGCGCCACTGATCTTTAGCGGTGATGCGGATGCCGCCTTTGCCCGCTTGAAGCTGCTGCTCGGGCAGCGGGCTGATGCAACGATACGCGAAGAACAGCCCGGCTATCTGCGCGTTGAACTGCGCACGCTGCTGTTTGTAGATGATGGTGAATTTTTGCTGGACCGGGCGCGTAGTGTCATTCAAGTTCGCTCCGCTTCGAGGCTCGGTTATTCCGACCTGGGCAAGAACCGCAGCCGGATGGAAGAGATACGCCGGCAATTTGGTGCAACCGGTGAGAAGTTGTAAAAAACGAAACTTCCACCACAGAGTCACAGAGAACACGGAGAAATCAAAGGATTAAAGTCTAAAACAAAAAACCTTTTAGGTAAGCCATAATACTGTCGATTTTATGTGTAACTCACAAATCTTACTTCGTGTTCTCAGTCTTTCCGTGTTTCAACCTGCTTCTCCAGGTTGATTTCTCTGTGGTCCCTGTGACTCTGTGGTGAGGGTTTTATGTTTGAAATGAGCTGGCATTTATCTACCGGAAGCACGTCTGTATAAATATTTTCAAGGAGTCTCCAAATGCTGAATTTTATCGTTAATCAAACAACCTGTACCCGCTGCGGCGAGTGTGCTGCTGATTGCCCGGCGCGGATCATTTCCATGAAAGAGGGCTTTCCGGTCATCGCCCCGGAAAAGGAAGCCTCCTGCTATCGCTGTCAGCACTGCCTGACGATCTGCCCCACTGCTGCCGTCTCGATTCTCGGGCGTAATCCTGATGACAGTCGCCTGCTGGCGGGGAATTATCCTGATCCGAACCAGGTTGAGACATTGATCAAAGGGCGTCGTTCGGTGCGGCGCTACAAACCGGAAAACCTGGAGCCTGAGCTGATACAGCGCCTGCTGGATGTAGCCTGGCATGCTCCTACCGGGAAAAACTGCCGTGATGTGCTGTTTACGGTGGTGGACGATCGTGAGAAACTAGCCCGTCTGAGGGATGAGGTGATGGGAGGTCTTGCTGAACTGTCACGTGCTGAAAAACTGCCGGCCGGGATGGAATTTTACGCCGATTTCGTGCGTATGTGGGAGGAAAAACGGGTGGATATCCTCTTTCGCGGCGCGCCGCATCTGCTGATAACCTCGGCGCCTCGCCACTGCGCCTCCCCGGAGCAGGATGGCTTGATTGCGCTGTCGTATTTTGAACTGTTTGCCCAGAGCCTGGGGGTTGGTACGGTCTGGAACGGACTCACCACATGGGCTATCGACGTCGTGCTGCCGGAAACCCGCCAGCGACTCGGTATTCCGGCTGATCACGTAATCGGCTATGCCATGTCATTCGGCCGCCCGGCGCTTTGCTATCACCGCACCGTGCAGCATGGATCGGCTCATATTAACCGCGTGGGGTAGGGGGGCGTACGATTACTTCACCCGCCCGTATTTTGCAAAACGCTCCTTCACGCTGGCCTGTGCCGCAAAATCGGGATAGTGGCGCAGCTGGGTCTGCAGGCGGGCGATGCGCTCGTCCAGCGGTGGATGCGTCGAGAACCATGAGCCCTTTTTCTCCCTGCTGGTCGCTTCCAGTTTCTGTAGCTTTTCCAGAACCCTGATCATGGCAGAGGGATCATAGCCGGTACGATAGGCCGCTTCCATGGCGGCCAGGTCGGCTTCAAACTCCATCTCCTTGTCAAGTCCCTTGTCAAACAGCACCCCCTGCATATCGTTGATGGCCGAGGCGAACTGTTTGCCGGTATCCCCCTTGAGATTGGCAGCGGTGATCGTTCCGACTCCCTGGAAAAACTGGGCCCGCCGGGTACTCTTCAAGGCATGTTTGGCCGAGACGTGGCCGATCTCGTGGGCCAGGACAGCGGCCAGTTCAGCCTCGCTCTCCAGGATGTCGACCAGGGCGCGACTGACAAAAATGACCCCGCCCGGAACGGCAAAGGCGTTCTGCACCTGGCTGTCCAGTACGGCAAACTGATACGGAATCGTCGCCCGCGTGCTGTTGGCGGCAACCGCAGAGCCGACCAGATTGACATACTTCTGCAGTTGTTCATTCGCCACCGGATTCCCGAAACGCTGCAACCCTTCCAGCGCCAGACTCTCACCAATATTGCGTTCAGTCGGGTAATCGATCTCCTGCGTGCTCGATAGAACCTGAGTTGCCCCGGTAATAATCTTCCACTCCTTCGATTCCGGATTCGCCAGGCTTTCAAAAAAACCGGCCAGAGCTGTTGAGGCTGAGAGCGGAAGTATCAGGCATACGAGTATGAGTACGGTTTTCATTTTTTACCCCCTTCTCCCTGAGCATATTCCCCGATCTTTCCCTCTTTCAAAAAAGTTTTCAACTCTTTGGGTGTGACTTTTCGCGCCAGAACGACATCCAGCGACTTTTTGTACAGTTCCGGTGTGCCGCGATTTTTGGCGTACTGGGCCGCCCCCGGAGAAAGTCCACGAATACTGCGACCGCTGTCAGCCTTGGCCGTGGATATCTGGCTGCTTTTCATGCTGTTACCGAAGATGCCCCCGTCACCGCCGGAAACTTCTGCGGCCGGTTGCGTTTCGGACACACGGCCGGCAAAGAGCCACCCCTCCTTGCCGCTTGCCGTTCTGACTTTCAGCCAGCGGCCACCGGATTCAATTACCGTAACCTCGCTGCCGACCGCTACATCGGCAATAGTTTCTGACGCAGCCGAGGATTCAGCTTTGAGCGTCGTCCCCTCGCTGGATACCCAGCGTGTTTCTGCCGCAATTGCCGTAACGACCGACAATAACAGCACGAAAATGACAAGATAGGTGCGATGTTTTCTCATGATGAACTCCTTGATATGGTGTTAGAAATAATCTCCGCTCAGGATAAATGCGCCCCAATAACCGGGATGCGGATAGCGGTTTTTTACATGTCGCATGGCGCGAGCCAGGCTTTCGGACTTATCGTTTGTCATGTAGCTACGGTAGAACTGTTTCATCAGAATCGCCGTTGAAACGTCGCTGACCCGCCAGAGACTGGACATCAGCGCGTGGGTGCCGGCGAAGATGAAAGCCCGGTTCATACCGACCACATCATCGCCGCTCTTTACGTCTCCCAGGCCGGTCTGACAGGCGCTCAAGACGACCAGGTCGGCACGGATATCGAGTCCGAAAATCTCTTCCACCTGTAGCTTGCCATCGGCCTTACCGTCCTTTGCAAGTCTGATTGCCGAAAAGAGCGGGTTGATCGGATCGAATTCACCGTGTGACGCTATATGTATACCACCAAATTCGCTGATATGCTCACGAATCCAGCTTTCGGTAGCCCGTTCACGGGTCAGAGTGGTGATATCAGGGTAGTTCCAGCGCAGCGTGCCGACTTCGCGCTCGGCAAAGGGGAGATCGAGCGTCGCATTGCCGAGATCGGGATTGCCGATGGCCAGAATGTGCAGATTCTTCTGCGGTGCACGGCGTGCCAGCGTATATTTCAAGACCGACGCCGCCGGAAGATAGAAGAGCTTTTGCCGGTCAACCAGATAGTCGCGTCCGTCGCTCAAGGTTGCAAAGGAGAGGTAGTGCAGGCTGCCGTGCGGTACGATTCCAAGTGCGCGGGGAGCAGCAGTACCAGACAGCTGCTGTGCCACCAGCAGATCATACAGCTCGCGCGACTGTTTTTCGAGCGGTTCCAGATTCTGCAGCATGCGCCGGTAGGATGCGATCTTTGCGGCCAGCTCTCTGGCTGAAACCTTCGTGATGATCAACGTTGCCCTGTCGCGCTCGATCTTCCAGCAGAGCAGACGATCCTGCAGCTGATAGTAGGAGAACAGCACCACACCCGGCTCAAGCTGCGTGCGGATAGCGTCAAGCGTGGTCGGGTTGACCTTGACCAGCGCCAGTAGCTCCGGCCGTGTGCGCTCGATATCGATCAGCAGATCCTGATAGTCGCCGCGCAGCTTTTCCAGCGCCTTGGCATAGCGGGCGCGCTCTTTTGGATTAGTGGCCTGAACCGACAGGTTTTCCTGCTCCAACAGTTGATCTTTGAGCCGGTTCTGGCGGTCGTACAACCCCTGCTCAACGGTTCCGGCCAGCGACAGCCGCTGCCGACCGAGAATGTCGATCAGGTTCCGCGAGCGGGAGCGTTCGGCCACGGCGAAGGCTTCATCGCTGCGCTGCAGATCAACCAGCAGATCAACCAGGCCGGAATAGACATCCATCTTGTCGGCCAGGAATCCATCCTTGAGCTGATCCAGTTTGATGGCGGCACGCAGACCTTCGACGGTTTCAAGCGCCTGTTGATAGGAGTTGACGGCTTTGACGAGATCACCGCTCTTTTTCTGCAGACGGGCCAGTCCGAACAGAGCCCGCCAGCGCACCTCGCGCAGCAGCAGTGCATCGGCGATTTCGAGCGCTGCGCGGTAACTTGTTTCTGCGGCGGTGCCGCGCTGTAGTTCCGTTTCGGCATCGCCCCGCGCCAGATGGATTTTGGCCAGATTGACCTTGTCACCGATCTCGGAGGCCATGAGCGCTGCTTCAGCGAACTGCTGCAGAGCCGTCACCGCATCACCCATTTTCAGCCGGGTTTGACCGAGATTGCGCAGATCATAGGCCATCGCCCAGCGTGAACCGAGCGTACGGTCTATGGCCAGCGCCCTGTTCAGCGTTTCCACTGCGACGGCATACTCTCCGGACTCGCGCTGCACCAGACCGATGTTATTGAGCGTGGTGGCAACTTCATCAGGCCGTACCGCCAGCTTTTCGGCCCGCTCAAGCGCACCGCGCAATTCAAGAAGCGCACGCTTGTTATCCCCCAGCGTCCACCAGATCAGGCCGCCGCTGTTTTTGGCCATGACCTGCTCCAGCGGCCACTGCTCTGCCAGGGCCCGTTTTTCGACCTGCTCACGCAGATCAAAGGCCTCCTGATAGCGCCCCTGGAACCAGGCGTTGTTGGCCTGTTCCAGCACGATGCGCATTTTTGTGCGCAGATCCGTGGTTCCAACGTTCGTCAAGGCGTCCGCATACAGTCTGTCAGCCACCGTAAAATTGCCCAGCAGCCGCTGGCAGCGCCCCCGTTCCAGCTGCGTTTCCGCTTCCAGTGCCCGATTGTCGGCGCGCCGGTAGATCTCGCCGGCCTGGGCGTAATACTGTTCGGCGACGGCGTAGCGGTTCAGCCGCAGGTCAAAGATGCGGCCGAGATTGCGGTACTGTTCGGCCAGCGAGATCTCATCCTTCAGCGTTCTGCGCAGGCCGGCAGACTCTTCAAAGAGCGTTCGTGCCGAGCTGAAATTAACGGCATTCTCCATGACGACGCCAAAGTCGGCCAGCGCCGCCGCTTGCTCCCTGGGCATGCCGAGATCGGCAAAAATTCCGACCGCTTCTTTCAGTGAAACCGCAGCGGCATCAAAACGTTCGGCAGCGCCCTGCAATAACCCCAGGCGCAGCAGGGCATCGGCATGTTCGGGGGAATACGGTTTTTCTGTGGCCAGGCCGGCGACCAGGGCATCGGCATGGAATACGGCTCGATCGGTAAACCCGGCTGCGTAGGCGCTCTCGCGGGCATAGCGGTGCAGCGGAGTGCGCTGCTGTGCCAGAGCCGGATTCTCGGTGACGATTGCCAGGGCGCTTTCAAAGCGGGAGAGCGCCTGCGGATACGAACCGGCGTTGTGCGCCTCCACCCCGGCTTTTGCGTAGGCGCTGAAGCGGCTTTTGCCGAGTTTGGCCGCTTCAGCGGCATCCGGACCACCGTCACCAAGCAGCAGCCAGCCCGGCGTAAGCTGCTTTTTTGCCTCTGCAAGCGACTGGAGCGCATAGGCAGCGGCAAATTTCTGTACGTTCAGGGTTGTATCGGTAGCCGTGATCAAGCCCGGCAGCAGCAGTGACGGCACCCCCTGCAGTTGTGCCAGATGCCCCAGGCTGTAAGCCTGATCCGGAGTAGAGCGGGGCGCCACGATCAGGGAGAGGTTTTCTGCTGCGCCCAGTTCGGCAAACGGGTGACGCTGACCGTTTGTATCCTCCCACAACGGCAGTGAATAGCCGCCCTCGCCGGTGCGCGACGGTGACTCTGCCAGCAGTCCGGCCTGTCCGGGGAGCACCAGGGTATGGGCGTCTGCCAATCGCTCTGGCGTCAGCGCAGTGAACGACCCGGCGATCTGCCACCAGCCGCTCTGATCGATGACCTGACGACGGAACGGCTTGCGCTGAAGTACGGAGCGCACCAGATGGCTGGCGCTTAAGCCCCAGCTGTCTACCGGAGCGGATAAAAAGCGGGACGGCTGTTCGTATGCGGCCAGAACGGGCGGAGTTGCCGACAACCTGACATCCAGTGTCTGTGTATCGACCACCTCGGCTGTTATCCCGGTAGTGCCGGCAATCGTAAACAGCAACCAGCGTCTGCTGTCAAGCGGAGCGAAACGGAGCAGTGTTCTGCCCGGCAGCGCTTCCTGCACATCGATCAGCTCAACCGGCTGTGCTGAAATCAGGCGGCAGAGCGGCCCCCCTTTTCCGGCGGCACACTCTTTCTGGAAAGCCAGCTGAATGGTGCTGAAACGGAGCTGGGCTGCGTTAAACTGAGCGCTCTGGTCCTGAGTCTTTGCCGGACCGGATTGCGACTGTACTGTCAGGTCAACCGAGGCGACAGCCAGCCGGAGCGCAGTATCTCCGGACAGCCGGTAGAAGGCCGGAATATGCTCCCGTTTCGCTCCCAGGAGATCATCAACGACCGCCTGCTCCTGCTGCAGACGCAGCTGCAGATACTCTTTTTCAGCGACAGGAGCTTTGGAGAGCTGCTCCCGCAGCTGATCCATACTCTTCAAGCGGGGGGCAACCGTCTGAAACCGCTGCCGAGTGGCCGGATCATCGAGGCCGAGAGCGCCGCGACCAAGTAGTTGTACACGCTCGATCTCACTCAGTTTTTCCAGCAGGGCAAAGGCCTGCTCAGGATTCTTGAGCGCTATCATTTCAACATACGGGGCAAAGCGTTGCAGCAGCTCTCCAGATTGCAGATCAAACCCGGTCAGCGGCAGATGTTCCAAGAGACCCAGCGACTGCTGATAGCGCCCCAGAGCTGCCAGCGCACGCCATTCGAGTGCATGGGCTGCGGCAGCGTGAGCTTCATTCAGCGCCGCCATGCGGTCCGCTTCGGCGGCGTCATTGAGACCAAGCGCGGCAAAGACGACACTCCGGTTAAGCCGGGCGGCCACGCGCTGGCGCTGCTGCTGATGCCGGACAGCGTCGTTGCTGCTGTCTGCGGCAGCGCTCACGGTTTTATCGAACTGCCCCAGTGCTTTGTACAGCAGGGCCTGACGACTGCCGTCATTCGGCTGTCCGGCTGCCAGCCGGATCAGGATTGCACCGGCATCATTGTGATAGCGGCCATAGACAAGTGGCGGCAAGGTGGTCCGGGATGCTTCTGCACGCCCGGAAACACGGGCTTCAAGCGCGAGGAATTCGGCGCTCTTACCAGCGGACTCAGCTGTAATCAGCTCTCCCCAGTTGATCAGGTTGAGCATGGCACTGATCGGATTACCGGCCTGCAGTGCCAGTAGTGTCGAACGTTTGAAACCGGAGGCGGCGCTGTCACGGTCACCCAGGGCATAATCGACATGGGCGGCGCGGTGCGTCAGCAGTGCTACGCCGTACAGATCCCCCACGGCGACCTTTTCAGGTTCGAGAGGGTAACGCGTGAGCTGGTTCTTGAGCAGCAGGGCGGCCGCGCGCGGATCACCCAGCTCGGCCTGAACACGGGCCAGATAGACTTCAGCCAGACGCCGTTCCTGCTCAGCCGTGAAACCGAAGGCGGCCGCAGTGGAGCCCCCCTTGTCAAGTGTCACACTGGCAGAGATCTCCAGCAGTCCGCCAGCGCGCGTGGCGGCCGTTTTCGGTGCCGGGGGGTAGCTGGCAATCAGCGCCAACAGCTCGCTGAAACCGTCACGGCTCAGGCGCAGCAGGCGCTGCCGCTCCTCGCCGGAGGCCCGCTGCGCCTGGTTGTAGCTGGCGATGCTGGCCGATCGACGGTTGGCGGCCAGATTGCCGGTAAAACCGAGACCTTTGTTGAGCCGAAATGCGGCGTCAAACTGCTCGCGTGCCGCAGCGAAACGATCCGCTTCAAGGTAGGCCAGGCCGAGCCGGTCATGGACTTCAGCTGCCGTTTCAACCAGGCGCGGCACGGCCGTCAGCTCCTTTTCGACAGCGGCCAGCAGGCCGTATAACTCAGCTGCGCTGCTGTCAGCTGCCGCCCTGTTCCAGGATGCCGCCGACTGCAGCAGCGCGCCTTCACGTTTCAGCAGCGAGCGAAGCGCCGTCTCAAAATGGTTCCAGGCTGCCGATGGCGGTGCTTCAACAGGAACAGCGCCAAGCTGCTCAAGCTCGGCAGTTATAGTCTGCTGGAGCGCCAGGGCAGCTTCAGCGGATGGTGAGCGCCCCGGTGTCGAAAAGAGCCGCTCCACGACGCGCCGGGTCAGGCGGCCGAACAGGTCGAGCGGGCGGGCTGGGTTCAGGCGTGCCTCGGTCAGCTGCAGGGCCCGTAGATAGCCGTTGATAGGGGCCTCTTTCTCGCGCACCTGAAAAGCGACCGCCGCGTAGCGTTGCTGAAAGATCAGCTCGGTATCGGCGTTGTCAAAGGGGATTCCCGAAGCGAGGCGCTGGCTGTAAAACTTCCAGGCCGTCGCTTTGCTGCCGAGCAGATAGGCGATGTTGCCGATATTCAGATCGAGGTTAGCCCGGTTTTCCGGCTGGTCCTGCGGCCGGTTCAGCAGCCAGGCGCGGCGATAGAACGCCAGTGCCCGCTCCAGACCACCCCGCTCACCATGCACCGTTTCGGCAACTTCGGCCAGATAGCCTCTGGTTTGCGGTGGGTACTCCGAAGAGGGCATCCGCTCGGCCGCACGGGAAACGAGACGGTCCGCTTCGGTAAGGCGCTCTTTTCCGGGCAGATAGGTCAGCGTCAGTCCGGTTGCATACAGCAGCACCGCATCATCGGGATATGTCTGTAGCATGCTGCGGTAGCGTTCAAGCAGTTCAGCGGCCTGCCCCATGGCGGCGACCGACTTGATGTAACCTCGATGCGCTTCAACGCTGCGGCCGTCATAGCGGATCAGATCGAGAAACAGAGTCCGGGCGGCGCCAACCTCTCCGAGGCGAAAGAGGCTTTCTCCGGCCGCAACGGTCTTGCGGATGTAGGCAGCGCGAGCCAGCTGATAGAGCGGCGTATCCTCCGGCTGCCGACTCATCTCGGTTTCGTAGAGCCCTTTGGCTTCGGCGTAGCGTTCCTCACGGAAGAGCAGTTCCGCCAGGGCAAAGCGTGCGGCAGCTGTCGGCGTCGCCAAGGGAGGAAATTTTTCGAGTACGGTGCGGTAGGCATCCTTGGCTTTGGCCCACTCGTTGGCGCGATAGGCCACGTCACCCTGGCGGTTCCAGGCTCCCATGGACAGGCGAGGTAGCGACGTGCGGTAGCGCTCTGCCACTACAGCCAGAGCGGCTGCATCGGCTTTTTCACGCGGAGAAACCTGATCCAGAGCGGCGCTGATGGCCGCTTCCGCCCACTCTTCCTGGTCGTCGTAGGTCGTTGCGACGTCAACCAGGGCGGTCAGCGCCCCGTCACCTTTTTCCAGCTGGGCCAGCAGCAGGGCGCGTCGCAGCGCCGCTTCCGCTTTGAATGGGCGGGTGACATCCGGCGTTTTCAGCGCCTGCTCCAGAAGGGCAACCGCCGCCAGCTTGTCGGCCGCTCCGCCACCAAAATCCGCCTGTAGACGGGCCGCATCAATCAGTGCCCGCGCAACGGCATCGCTGCCGGCAGCTGTCGCCGCCTGGTTCATGGCCTGTTGTGCGTCGCGAATGATCTCCTGGCGGCGCTGCTGCAGCACGTTGTCTGCGCAGCGCTGCATGGCCTGAACCCTGATCCGGGCTATTGCGGCCAGTGCCGCTTCACGCGGGTAGCGTTGGTAGCGGTGCGCAACGGCAGCATACTGATCTTCAGCCGGGGCAATCTCGCCGGCCTGTTCCATTAGAGCGGCCAGCGCCAGACCGGCCAGGGCTCCCTCCCGTGTCGGTGTCTGCTCGCGTGCCAGCACGCGGGCGGCCGCCAAACGGGCATGAGCCGGATCAGGCGGCTGCCGTTCCAGAATGATCTGCGCCAGGCCCCACTGTTCGGCCACATCCGGACGATCAGGGATTTCGCCCGCAGTCGGCAGTGACATGACCTGGCCGCCGCCGGCCTGACCGGCGACAAAATAAAAGCGATCACCGGCCGGGAGCGGTGCCACCGCCATCAACGCGGCAGAGGTCAGCGGAGCGGCAAACGGAAAGCCATCATCGGAAACTCTGCTGCGCTGCAGACGATAGACCTGGCCTGACTCCTGTCCACCGGCTGCGCTGCCGCCGCTTGCCGACTGGCGCGTGAACAGAATCGTATCGGAGCTTTCCCAGGCCGGATAGAGATCCCGGGCGGTACCGCTGGTCAGTTGCGTCAACGCTCCGCTCGTCTGATTCCAGAGCCAGAGATCTCCATTCGGATCGGCTGCCCGTGACACGAACAGCCAGCTGCCGCCATCCGGAGAGGGCGCCGCAAAGGCGGCGTCAATACCGGTCGGCAGGCTTTCAGTCCGGCTGTCGGCCAGATTCAGGCGCACCAGCTCACGCAGTTCAGATCCTGGTCGCTGGCGATGATAGACCAGCGCCGTGCCGTCATGTGTGAAGACCGGGGCGTCGTCGGCTGATTCCCGCCCGGTCAGACGCTGCGCGGCGGAGTCGGCCTTCTGCAGCGCCAGCAGCCAGATATCGCCCTTGGTGTCATCCCGGGCATCTACGAACGCTACCTGAGAGCCGTCAGCGCTGAGCGCGGGAGCTGCCAGACGAACCGGACTCGTATGCAGTAGACGCGGCAGTTCGGGGGCTGCGCCAAAAGAGTACAGCCAGAGCTCATCCCCCTTGTCACCCCGCTCAACGGTAACCATGACGGAGCCGTTGGCGGCCCGCGCAGCGTACAGAACCTGACGGGAGCTGAAGATAGCCGGCTGCGGTGACAGCTCGGGACGTGAGCGCGGCGCCGGACGAGGTGCCGCCGGCGCCAGCAGATCATCCCCCAGCGGCAGGGCGGATGCTGCGGTCGCGCAGATCAGAAGGAGCAGGAGCGTCAGGCGAAAAACAGCGCTTACGCAAGCTATTCTATGCCGCTGCCCTTGAAAGGAGTGGGGTAGGGAATGTGTGCTGCTGCAACAGGTACATTTCATGGCACTTTCCCTCCCCACCCTAACCCTCCCCCTCCAGGGGAGAGGGGACTCTTTCTGTCGTGGTGATACGTTCATAACGTCATCCATGTTCCGTCAGCAGCCTGCACTCTGGTGCCCGGCAGACTGTTCTGGCGGTTTATTTTGGCAAATACCGTGCGGATAGCCGGCAAATCCTTGAGCGAGAAGTTTTCATTGGTTTGCACCACGCGCAGCATCACCACCTCGCGCGCCTGATTGACCTCTTTCAGCACCTGCTGAAATTCGGCGTCGCCATACTGTGCCGCTAACTGTTTCAGTTCCGGGGGGGCGCCTGGTGGCACGTCGCGGGCAAAGGGAGTCAAGAGCCCCTCCCGATTCTCACCGATCCAACCGAAACGTTTGAAAGCTTCGATGTCATCGGCATGAAAGGCGATCGTTTCCAGCGCCTGGGTGGCATCAACCTGTTCCGGTGTATGCCGGGGGGGCGCTTCGACAGTCCCGGTCGGAGAAACGCCACGCACCGACGCCACCAGCAGCATATCCTCACTCAGGCTGTTGTAGCTCCCGAGGACCTGATTCTCCAGCGACGTCCGCTCGCTGACAACATTGACATCCACCTTGGCCAGCGTGCAGCCTGAGAGCACGGCCAGAAGGTAGATTGGCAGTAATAAAGATTTATTTTTCATACGTCCTCCGTTGTAATGTCAGTTTCCCGTGTGATCCGACTAGCAGCGTGTCGGCTCGCAGCTGATCGATCAGTCGGCGTACGGCCATGATGGCGGCCCGGTTTTTGCTGAGTTCCTGGCGTAGCGGCAGCTCGGAAATACGCAAGCGCTCCACCCGGGGGAGATTGATGGCGACCCCTTTCACCAGCAGTTCACCCTCCATGCCGAAGGAGCCATCGACCGCCGTTGCGCGCAACCCCTTCAGCGTCCCGAGACGCAGCATGTTGCGCTGTGCCACGACCTGTTCGTTGCGTTCAAAGGGATCCAGTGTAAAGAGCGCCCGTTCAAGCGTGTCTGCCCCGATTCTGCGCAGATTCAGGTTCAGGCGCAGCTGCTCAGACAGCTCGCGCTGTTCCGGCATCAGCGGGGCCGTAAGAGTGATCTCACCGGTGATCTCTGCATCGCGGGGCGTCTGTCTCTTTTTGATATCGTGCGGCAACAGATGTGTGACGTCAAGGTTGGAAAATGAGCTGCCGATGGCCAGCAGCGGCACGTCCGGCTGCTGGTCGAAAAGTGCGCGGGCGAGAATGGTCCCCCCCAGCAGATCGGCCTGTAGGAAGCTGAGACCTGTTTTTTCACGGGTGAAGAGCAGATCACCCTCCAGCGACGTCAGCACCAGCGGCACTCCGGAGGGCATCGAGACGGTAACGCGCCGGATCGAAAATGAACGGGCGCCATGCAGATTGCCGCGCAGGTCCTCCGTAATACGAGTGATAATGTCAGCCGCACCCGAATTGCCGTCGGCTGCCGCTGCGGGTCGCACCAACGACGCTGAAAGCGGCGTCCAGCGTTCGCCCGGTCTGGCTGCCAGATCATAGTCCCGGTTGATGGATATGTTGGAGCTGACCCCTTCGATCTGTGTTCCGTTGGCAAGCTGCAGCCCGAATTCGTGAGATGTGAGCGCAGTCCGCAGCGCAAGTTCACGGCTGGCACTGACGTCCATACGGGCACTGCCGCTGACGCTGCCGGCCACGTCAATGCCGGGAAGCAGCTGTTTCATGTCAGAGCTGAATGCGCCGTCACAGGTGGCAAACAGTGTTGCATCGAGGCGTTTGAGCAGTGTCGCCGTATTGAAGGGGGCTTTTTCGTCGAAGAGAGTTTCAATTCTGCTGACGCTCAGATCCAGCTCCTGAGAAACGGATAATGGCAGCATTCGGAATGATTCCGTCAGGTGAAATTCATTCCAGCCGGACAGTTCGCCGGCAACCAGCAGCGAGCCGTGCTGAGCGGGAAGTTTCCCCATCGCGTTCGGAAGACCGTTAACCCCGGAAAACAGAAGGCCTCCGTCAAAACTGACCGATTGACCGTTTTTCGCGGCTACGATACGGAGATCAGGTTTGGTCTGCAGACCGCTCAGCGTAACGGCTCCTGTTGTTGAAGGGAACGTGGCCGAGACGTTGTCCAGCTTCAGCGCCATCTCAAGCGATTCAAGAAGTGCCAGTCCAGCTTTGGCGCGCTTGAGCGGATGCTTCTCGGCGCCAGGAACCGTGAGCGGCAGCGGGGCTGCAGCGTTCCAGAGAGCGCTGACTCTGCCGTCAGCCTTCAAGCCGGCCGGTACAAAAGGGGCTGCAAACAGCAGGGCGCGCTGCAGATCAAGTTGTGCGCTGCCTGTGCTGGTGGCGCGCTGCGGCGCAGAACCGGAAAGTGTCGCCTCTGCGGAAAGCCGGATGAAGTCACCCGCAGTAAGAGTTGCTCCTGCACGCCGCAGGGAGGGTAGAGCGGCTGTGCCGTAGGGGAGGTGGAAGTTCTCGGCTGTCAATGACGCGTTCAGCGGCAGCGGCTTCAATTTTTTGCCGCCCTGCGAGGCCTGCAGTGACGCAGCGCTGACGATGAGTTCGGGAAGCGATGCTTCGATACCGCCTGTTTCTGCCGCGCGGGCCAGAAGGTGCAGCTGCTGATGAGCCTTTTCGATAACAAGCTGCGTTCCGAGCGAGGCGCGATCAACATCGCACGTGTGTGTAACATCGGCGGCAGCGGTAATTTTGCGAGGTGAAGCACTCTTCAGGTTAAGCTCGTTGACATTCACGCCCAGTGTACCGCGTGCTCCCTCAAGCGCGAGCGGCTGGGAACCTGCAAGGGCAGCCCGCCCGATGCTCCAGAGCAGGCTGCCGGTGATGCCGGTAGGCTTTTTGGTAACCAGCGGACAGGTGACTTTTTCAAGGGTCACAGCAACCTGCTGCGCTGAAAGTTCACCTTTTTTGAGCGCCAGTCGCAGATGCGGCAGCGTGATGCCCAGATCGGCCACCGTAACAGAGCCGTTGTAGGCGGGGCCGGACAGCTTCAGCTGCAGAGAGCGGAGCCGCGCTTCGCCGGCCAGATCCTTGAGCGGCAGGTCGGGGGGCAGAAACGGAGCCGCCAGAGCGACTGTCCGGGCCAGATCCAGACGCAGCGGTCCGAACAGCAGCTCCAGTGAGCGGTTCTTAGCACTCGGGCGCTCAACCGCAGCGCTCCAGGCGGCATCGAGCAGACCCGCTACGGAAAACGTCCCCTTCGGAAAATCAACCCGCTGTGTGACGTGGTTACTGGCTAGCTGCTGCTGCAGTTTCAGATCGAGCGGCCCGACCTGCTTTGTTTTCAATGCACCGCCACGGGCCGCCAGACCGGAACCCGCCAGCGTCAGTGCGGCCAGCAGATCGCGCTTTGTGTCAATTTGTGACAGCAGCTGTAGATCCATATTCCCGCTGAGCTGTGGCGTACCGGCCGGAACAAACGGTTGCGCCATCTCCCGTAGAACCGGCAGCTCCAGTTTCAGGCGCGACCTGAATCCATCTGGCTGGCTGAGCCCGCCGGAAATTGTCATGCCGGCACCGGGAGTTGCTGCGTCAACGGCGAAGAGTGCCGAGGCCAGTTGAATCCGCTTCTGCGGTGTGACAAGGTCACGGATTTCGGCGCTGAAAGCGATCTTCCCCAGCTCCTTCTGTGCAATAAACAGGCGACCGTTCACCACCGCTGTAACCGGTCTGGTGGCCAGTGACGGCATGGACAGGCGCAGCGAGAAATCCTGCAACCGCATGCTTTTGGCCGGCGCCGTCGCCCGGTACTTTAGCTGCAACGGTGCCACCTCGAGCGAAACACGCAGATCCACCGGCAACGGAAGATCGAGTTTTTGAACGCGTTGAATCGATTCTGCCAGCAGGGTGAGCGGGTCTTTGGTTGGCGGGGGTGGTTTTTGTGGACCGGGGGCGAGTTCCGTCATGATATTTCGGACGTTAACGGCCAAGTCGATGCCGAGCCGTCCGTCTGTGCCGCGACTGAAGCCGGGAACGATATCGATCGAATCGATAGCAGCATTCAGCAGCGGCGGCGGGCCGTCACCCAGTTTCAGTCCCGAGAGCGTCAAGCCGTGCAGCCAGCTCACCGTAAGGCCCGACCAGCTTACCGGGCGACTCATGGAACGGGAGAGTGTCTGCTGAATCTTCGTCTGCGCTGCCCGGCAGCTGACAAGCGCCGGAACGGAGATAACGCCGATCAGCAGCAGCGCCAGCATAACGCAGCCACCACCTGCGGCGATTTTCAGGATACGTTTGACTGATAGTGAACGCATACCTGATTTCATAGAGTAAATACGGAGGGAAATCAAGCGGTCATGTTGGTTGCCATGCACAAAATATTTTTTGCATTACTGATTGAACGGCATGAATAAATATCGTATAGTAGTATAAAAAAATCCTACCAAAGAGGAGGATTGCATGCATCTTGTCAAAACATCCATCACCCTGCCCGACGATTTGTTGCTGGAAGCCCGCAGCATGTCTCGAAACGTCAGTGGACTGATTACGGAAGCGTTACGGGAATACATCCGGCAGCGTAAGGTTCAAAAAGCTCTGGAAAGCTTTGGCAGTTGGAAAGGGCGTGAAGGTGACAGCGTCGATTTGGTGAATAACCTGAGAACAGAAGAGGGACGGGACTATGTCGGTCGTACTCATTGACACCGATGTCGCCATTGATTATCTACGCGGGATTCCGTACGCCCGGTCGTTACTTGTCGGCCTGTGGGTTGATGGCCAGGCAGCATTGAGTGTGCTTACGGTCTATGAACTGACTGCCGGGATGCGGGATACAGAAAAAGAAACGACGCTCAATTTTACGGAGGCCTGCGTTATTGAGCAGGTGACAGTCGACATAGCCCATAAGGGGGGCGAGCTCTACCGTCGCTACCGCGCAAAAGGAATAACACTTACTTCACTCGATTGTCTGATTGCCGCCACGGCTCTCGTCAGGGGCTATAAAGTAGCAACTCGGAATGTAAAGCATTATCCGGAAAAAGGGATTCTGTTTGCGCTGTAATGGGTATGTTTATCCCGCCATGAAAAACAGAGAGAGATTTCGTTTTGTCTGGAAATACATTTTGTGGGAGGCTCTTGCATGAAACGACTTATGGTACTACTGACATTCCTGATGTTGATCTGCCTCTTTGCCACGGGTGCTCTGGCTGCAAGCGTTGCCACGGCTCGAAAATTGAGCGGTGATGTTACGCAGCGCAGCGGAGAAAAGTCGATCTATGCCGCCCTCTCAGCAGGTTCTCCCCTGGCTGAGGGGAGCTGGGTACGCACCGGGAAAAACGGCTGGGTTGAACTGGCCCTGAGCGACGGCAGTACACTTACCCTGGCAAACAACGGTGAACTGGAGCTGACTCGTCTGAGACTGGGCAAGGACAAGCGAGAAGGGCTGATCAATCTGGCCCAGGGTAAACTGCGCGCCAATGTCGTCAAGCTGGCCGGCAAGCAGGCTGATATCAAGGTCAAAAGCGGTACGGCTGTCGCCGGCGTCAAGGGGACATCCTTCATGATGATGAGCGAAGGGCCGGCCAACGTCTTCTTCGGCAACGAAGGTATCGTCTCCATCAAAGGCACGGGGCAGGAAGAAAAATTAATGACGGCTGGAACCATGACTCAGACCACACGCGGGTATGATCCCCAGGAGCCGGTCAAAGTCGAGCCGGGGAGCCCGCTGGCAGACGCCTTGAAAACCTTCAACGAAATAACCGGAGAAACGCCTCCGGCCGACTGGTTGGCCGGTGATGCCCTGCCATCCATTATCGCCCGCTGGAACGTCAACTATGCCCGCTATCTGGCCGACCGTGGCAGCTACCAGGAAGCGCTGCGCATCCTCCAGATAGCCATCGACCTGGTTCAAAAAGCTGAAATCAGGGCTGACGCCTGGCTGGAGCGTGGCACGATCCAGGGACGTTTTCTGGACAACCCGCGTGCGGCTTTAGCAGAGTTTCTGCTCGTGCTGGAAGAGTATCCCAACCTGCCACAGGCTGAAATTGCCCTGTTCAGTGTCGGCCAGACGCTCTATGAGCTGAAACTGTTTGACCAGGCCGCCAGCCGACTGCGCCAGTATGTCGCCATCTATCCGAATGGCCGTTACCGCAGTACCAGCGATACGCTGCTGAACGCTATCGAAACCCTTCAAAAACCACAATGAAACTGACTGCTCCGGGAGAAACAGCCCGCCGCTACGGTGCGTTTCTGGTCATCGCCATTCTGACGGCTCTGGTCGGCCTGATACTGTACCGGGAGACCTTTCCGTTTGTGGAACAGGTTGATCTGCGCCTCAAGGATGCCCGCTTCACGTTTCGGGGCAGCGAACGCCCTACTGCGCCGGTGACGGTTGTTGCCATCGATAACAAAAGTATCAAGGAGCTGGGGCGCTGGCCCTGGTCACGGGAGCTTACCGCCGGCCTGATCAGTTCGGCAGCGCGTCAGGGAGCCCGCGTGATTGCTCTGGATATGGTTTTTTCGGAGCCGCAGGGGGAACGGCCGGATCGGGCGCTGGCTGCCGCAATTTCGTCAGCCGGTAACGTGATAATGGGTTATTTTTTTCGCGAGGAGACCCAGACGGATGACCCGCTGGTGCTTGAACAGATGGCACAATCGCGGGTCACGTCCGTGCGAATTGCAGCGGGTGTTGAAGCGGTATCACTGCCGTCACATGAGCAGATGGATGCCAATATTTCCGGAGTTGCAGCAGGTGCAGCCGGCTTCGGCTATTTCAACCAGATAAGTAATGCCGATGGACTGTATCGCTCCCTGCCGTTGCTGATGCTCTTCCGTGGTGATATGTATCCCTCATTGGCGCTGGCGGCCGTAAACCGATTCAGGGGTAATCAGCTGCAGGTGGCGGTAGAACCGTTTGGAATTTCCAGCGTTAGCTCAGGCGATCTCTCCATTCCTGCCAATGAACAGGGGCGGCTCTCGCTGGCCTATTACGGCCCAGGCGGGACTGTTGCGACCGTCTCGGCGGCTGATGTTATTGCCGGGCGTCTGCCAAAGGGTTCATTACAGGGGCGCCTGGTGTTTATCGGCGTTACCGAGACCGGCATCGCCGACCTGCGCGCTACACCGCTTGACCCTGTTTTTCCGGGAGTGGAAATTCATGCCACGTTTGCCGCCAATGCCCTGGAAGGCAGATTCCTGACACGTGACAGTCGCACACTGGCAATCGAGATGACGGCGATTATCCTGCTGTCTCTGCTGTTGGCGCTGGTTTTGGCTGCTGTTCCGAACACCGCCTGGGGGTTGGCCGGATTTTCCGTGATATCATTCGGTTATCTGGGGCTTAATTTCTATCTTTTCAGCGCGTATCGCCTTGATCTGAGTATCGCCTATCCGCTCATGCCGCTGGTTGTAACCTATCTGGAAGGTGAGGCCTACCGCAACCTGGTGGTGGAACGCAAGGGGCGCTATCTGAAGAAGGCTTTCGGCAGCTATATCTCGCCGGAACTGGTCAGTGAGATTGTCAAAAATCCGGGACGGTTGCAACTGGGGGGAGAGAAACGTGAAATATCGATACTCTTCTCCGATATTCGTGGCTTCACGACTCTTTCGGAGGGGTTGACACCGGAAACTCTGGTTAAGCTGTTGAATGATTATCTCTCGCCGATGACCCGCATCGTCATGGATGAACGCGGGACGCTGGACAAGTTTATCGGCGATGCAATTATGGCTATTTTTAACGCTCCGCTCGATCTTCCCGATCACCCTGCTCACGCCTGCCGATGCGCTCTGCGCATGCTGGTCGGCCTGGAAACGTTGAATGAGCAGCTGACAGCAAGCGGCTCGCCACGCCTTGCAATCGGCATTGGCATTCACACCGGTGAGGCCGTAGTCGGTAATATGGGTGCCGACATACGTTTTGATTACACCGCTATCGGCGATTCGGTAAATCTGGCTTCGCGCTTGGAGGGTCTGACCAAATTTTATGGGATTATGATTATTGTCAGTGAAGAGACGCGCGCCAAGGTCGGAGATGCATTCCATTTTCGCGAGCTCGACCTGGTGCGGGTCAAGGGGAAGCAGAAACCGATCGCCATTTTCGAGTTGTTAGCGGAGGAAAGCGTGCGTGCGTTACCATTCGCAGATGCCCTGCGACTCTATCGTGGCGGTGATTTTGTGGCGGCGCTTGAGCTCTTCGAACTTCTGGCGGATTCCGGCGACCACCCTTCTGTCCTGTATGCCGACCGGTGCCGGGAGTTTTTAATGAACCCGCCTGCTGCCGCCTGGGACGGAGTGTACACGGCGCACTCCAAATAAACCTAGAAAAAGCATTTGAAACACAGAGCAACTGAGCAACTGAGCAACTGAGCAAAAACAAAGAAGAATTCAGAATAAAACGAAAAAATTCACTGACCATTTTGCTTATGTCAGTTGTTGATGTAACTGCCTGATTTCTCTGTTGCTCAGTTGCTCTGTGGTTCATGAACTGCCGTTTTTAGGATAAAATGTGCCGAAATAAACGTACGGTCTTTCCGGCTAGCTGTTAACGGTCGGCAGCAGTCGCTGCAGCACACCCTTCGCCATCTCGATAATCCCCTCAAACGAGGTATCTTTCAACGTGCAGACCAGCTTGAAATCCGGGGTGAACTGGTACTTCTTCGGTTCGCCGCGCATCATGCCGATAATCGTGTCCGGCTGGGCCGGGGTGCGTGGATGGAAGGAGATGATCACGGCTTTACCGTCAAAATCAATCTGCCGCACGACCAGTTTCTTCAGCAAAATCCGCAGTTTCATGATTTCAAACAGGTAGGACGTTGCCATCGGGTATTTTCCGAAGCGGTCGAGGACTTCGTTCTGTACGTCCAGAACTTCCTCTTCGGATTCGGCCTGAGTCAGTTTCTTGTAGATCACCAGGCGTTGTCCGGCCTCCTTGACGTAGGCTTCCGGGATAAAGGCCGGCACTTTGAGGTTGATTTCCGGTTCGACCCGTTCCGTGCTCTCCTCGCCGCGCATGCGGGCGATAGTCTCTTCCAGCATCTGGTTGTAGAGTTCAAAACCGATTTCGGTGACGGTACCGGACTGACGGTTGCCGAGCATATCGCCCGCCCCGCGAATCTCCATGTCATGCGTAGCGATGCGGAAACCGGCCCCCAGTTCGGAGATGTCCTGCAGCACCTTGAGCCGTTCGCGGGCATCCGAGCTGATGGCCCCTTCACCCGGAATCAGCAGATAGGCGTAGCCACGCTGACTGGAACGTCCCACGCGACCGCGCAGCTGGTAGAGCTGCGAAAGGCCGAACTTGTCGGCATGATCGACGATCAGCGTATTGGCATTGGGGATGTCCAGTCCGGATTCGATGATGGTGGTGCAGAGCAGCAGATTTGTTTCGCCATGCATGAAACCGAGCATGACCTTTTCCAGTTCATGCTCCCCCATCTGGCCATGCCCTACGGCGATGCGTGCCTCCGGCACCAGTTGTGCCAGCAGTTCGGCCCGTTTGGCAATCGTTTGAACGCGATTGTGGACGAAGAAGATCTGCCCCCCGCGACGCAGTTCGCGCAGCACCGCTTCGCGGATCAGCTCCTCCGAAAAACGGGACACAAATGTCTTGACCGCCAGGCGGTCCACGGGCGGCGTGTCAATAATCGAGAGGTCGCGAATGCCCATCATCGACATGTAGAGTGTGCGCGGTATCGGCGTGGCGGTCAGCGTCATGACATCCACAACCGCCCGGAAGGATTTGAGCCGCTCCTTATCCTTGACTCCGAAACGCTGCTCCTCGTCGATGATCAAAAGGCCGAGGTCCTTGAAGGCCACATCCTTCTGCAGCAGGCGGTGGGTGCCGATGATGATGTCGACATTCCCCTTTTTAAGGCGCTCCAGAGTCTCCTTCTGCTCTTTGGCGGTACGGAAGCGGGAGAGCACCTCGACCGTCACCGGGTAATCCTTCAGGCGCTGGTTGAAAGTTTCGAAATGCTGCTGGGCCAGAATCGTAGTCGGCACCAGGATGCCGACCTGTTTGCCGTCCAGAGCGGCCTTGAAGGCGCCCCGCAGGGCGACCTCGGTCTTGCCGTAGCCGACGTCGCCGCAGACCAGGCGGTCCATCGGTTTGCTATGCTGCATGTCGGACAATACATCCAGGATGGCGGAGAGCTGGTCGGGTGTCTCCTCCCAGGCAAAGGAGGCTTCAAATTCGCGATACATCTCGTCGGGGGGCGAAAAGGAGAAACCTTCGCAGAGCTGGCGCTTGGCATAGATCTCCAGCAGCTCCCCGGCCAGCTCTTCAATGTTCTTACGCGCTTTCCCCTTCGATTTTTCCCAGGAGACCCCCCCCAGTTTATCCAGCGTCGGCTGGCTCCCTTCCGGGCCGATGTAGCGCTGGACCAGCCCCAGTCGATCGACCGGCAGAAACAGTTTGTCAGAACCGGCGTACTCCATCTGCAGGAAGTCACCGGCCATTCCGCCGACACTGATGTGCTGTAGTCCCCGGTACAGACCGATGCCATGGTCAATATGCACCATGTAATCACCCGGTTTGAGCTCTGCCAGTGAAGCCAGAATCTGCTTCTTGCGTACTTCGGAGACGCCGCGCCGCTTGACCCGTTTGCCGAAAAGTTCTTCCTCGGCAATCAGGATCAGGCGCGCATCGGGGAGCCGGAAGCCGCGCGAGATATCGCCGACCAGCAGGGTAATCAAGGTGCTGTGAGATTTGGCAGCTTCTGCATCAAAACCGGCTTCGCTGATCGAGCAGGGCAGCGCGTAGGGTGCCAGCAGATCTTTGAGCCGTTCCGCCTGCGGTTGCTGATGACATGCCACCAGTATGCGCTGGCCATTGTCGAGCCAGCCACGCAGGGTTGCCGAAAGCGGCGCCAGAGCATGACTGCTCTCCTTGGAGACTGTGACCCGCAGATCATCATTGCCGTGACAGGGAATAGAGACCGTTGTCGCCGCTTCTGGTGAATCCAGATTCAGCCCCGGAAATTCCAGTTGCTGCCGACCGGATATGATTACTTCCAGCTCAGCTGCGGATAAAAACAGTTCGTGCGACGCGGAATGCGGCTGCGCGGAGGTCGACGCCCTGTTTTCACCGGCGGTAATTTCTTCGGCCAGCGTCATGCAGGCGTAGCGAATCGCCTCCGGATCAAGCAGGATCAGCGTTGAGGCGGGAGCATAGTCAAAGATCGTCTCCAGCCCGGGATGCAGCAGCGGCTGCAGAAACTCCACCCCGGGGAAATAGATGGCGTTCTGCAGATCTTCCAGCGTCTGGCGGCGGCGATTGGTCGCGATATCGAGATCGTCGCACCGTTTTTTCAGGCGCGGGGCGATATCTTCCAGGACCTCATCCGTCAACAGCAGTTCTCGAGACGGCAGCAGTACCAACTCGGTCAATGGCTGCAGCGAGCGCTGCGTCAGTGGATCAAAGGCGCGCATGGTTTCAACCGTATCGCCGAAGAATTCGATTCTGAGCGGCGTGGCCAGGTTGGGGGGGAATATGTCCAGAATCCCTCCCCGCACGGCGAAGGTACCGCGATCCTCGACCAGCGGCACGTTGGCGTACCCCATCCTGATCAGTCGGGCCAGCAGTTCATCGCGTTCGAACTCCTCGCCGACGATCAGATAACAGGAGGATTGTCCCAGTGTCGCCCGTGGCAGTACCCGTTGCAGTGCGGCTGCCACCGGCATGACCGTAACCGCTGCCAGTCCGTTCTGCAGGCGGAAAAGGGTGTCCAGTCGCGCTCCGGTTATGTCGGGATGTGGTGAAGAAGCCGAAAAAGGGACGACATCCCAGGCGGGAAAGAGCGTCGGCTGCAGCCCGGCGGCGCAGAAAAAGGAGAGTTCGCGGCAGAATTCATCGGCCGCTTCCTGAGTGGCGGTAATCACCAGCGGTTTGTCAAGGCCGGAGCGCAGCAGGTCGGCAACGATACAGGCCGGTGCCGAGCCTTTCAGTGCCGGAATAATGGCACGCTGGGCCCTCTGGCGGAATGTGGAGAGGATGTCGTGAGTCTGAGGAATTCGGGGTTTCATGTGGTTCTTCAATGTTTATGCAGTCCGGCCTTGAGTTTTGGTTTTCCGTTTTCGATCACGACCCTGAAGACGATGTTTTCAGTGCCCAGTGTTGCTGCCAGCTGCGGCTTTTTCTTTTCGATGGAGGCGGAGACCAACTCGCGGGTGATCTTGTCAGTCGGCAGGTTGCAGGCCTTACGCGCTTCGCGGAACTCATTGACGATACGATCGAGTTCGGAAAGTGTGTCAGAAGCATCTGTCTTGACCGGCTTTTCACGTTGCGGGCCCTGCTTTTTCATGTGCAGATCGCTGATGAAACGGTCACGCGAATAGCGCCCCTCTTCCATCAGCTTCAGGATCCGGTTCCAATGTTCCCGGTAGGTATTAAGACGCGCCACCAGCATGTTAAAACGATACTTGTACATCGTATTGGTAATCGGCACACCGGTATAGCGCCGCACGGTTTTCTCAACCTCGCTCAGTAACAGCAACGGCTCGCGTTTTTCCAGGCCGATAAAATACTGCTCATACTTTGCGATCAGCTCACTCAATTGCTGATCAAATTTTACTATGTCATCAACAACAGCCATGCGGCAGCCTTTGTGATCGATATCACCAAACGGTTGATCACTATAGAGAAACAATCAGATATGTAAAGCACAAAGAGAGCTTGAAGCTTATGATTCGCTAATAACTTGACGCGCTGTACTCCCATCGCATAAACTGTGGCCCCTCTGCTTCAGCACTTTATCTACCTGGGAGCCACATAATGAATACATCTCTTGCTGCCATCGTACTTGCCGCCGGAAAAGGTACCCGTCTGAAATCCGGCCTGATCAAAGTTTTACATCCGGCTGCCGGTCTGCCGATGATCTCCTGGCCGGTTGCGGCTGCCCGTGGGGCCGGCGCTGATCCGATCGTACTGGTGGTCGGCCATCAGGCCACTGCCGTACAGAGTATATTTCACGGTGCTGACGATATTCGTACCGCCATGCAAGAAGAACAGCTCGGCACCGGACATGCCGTGGCCTGCGCCCTGGATGCTCTGGCCGGCTTTCGCGGAACGGTCCTGATCCTGTGCGGTGACACCCCGCTGCTGCGACCGGAGACACTGAATGCTCTGGTGGCTTTTCACCTGAACAACCGCGCCACGCTGACCGTGCTGACGGCCGTTATGGATGATCCTTACGGCTATGGACGGGTGGTCCGCGACGAAACCGGGCAGGTAAAACGGATTGTCGAGCAGAAGGATGCTGATCCGCATGAACAGGAGATTCGCGAGATAAACAGCGGTATCTACTGTCTGGAGTCTGATTTCCTGTTCGGCACTATCCGGACAATTGGTAATGATAATGCCCAGGGGGAATATTACCTGACCGATCTGGTAGCGATTGCCGTACAGCAGGGGTTGACCTGTCAGGCCATGGCGACCGATGATGCCGACGAAATCATGGGGGTCAACGACCGCGCCCAGTTGGCCGATGCCGCCCGCATCCTGCGCCGCCGTATCAACCGCGAACATATGCTGGCCGGTGTGTCGCTGATTGATCCCGAATGCACCTATATCGATCACGATGTCACCATCGCCGCCGATACGGTCATCCACCCCGGCAGCCAGATCGGCAGCGGAACCGTTATCGGCAGGCAGTGCCAGATCGATCAGAACGTCAGCATCTCCGACTGCATCATTGGCGATGGCTGCCATATCAAGGCCGGCTCTGTGCTTGAGGATTCCGAACTGGGCGATAATGTTTCAGTCGGCCCGATGGCGCACCTGCGCCCCGGTTCCGTGCTGCACAATTACGTAAAAATAGGAAACTTTGTCGAGACCAAGAAGATCGTCATGGGTGAAGGCTCGAAAGCCTCGCACCTGACCTATCTGGGGGATGCTGAAATCGGCAGAAACGTCAACATCGGCTGCGGAACGATCACCTGCAACTATGACGGTGTAAAAAAACATCGCACCGTCATCGGCGATGGTGTCTTTATCGGCAGCGACGTGCAGTTGGTAGCGCCGGTAACGGTCGGTCGTGACGCTCTGGTTGCGGCAGGAACAACAGTGACGATCGACGTTCCACCCGATTCACTGGCTCTCTCGCGTGTTCCGCAGGTCAACAAGGTAGGATGGTGTCTGAAGAAGAAAGCCTAAACGCTCCGGCCGCCTCGCATGAACACATTCATACTTATTAACCCGCTCTCCGGGTCATATTCTCCCACCCTCCGCAGCCGGCTGCTGTCTCAATTGAGCGCAGTCGGCATATCACCCACGGTCATGACCGTTACCGGCCCGCAGGATGCCGGGGCTGTCTGCGCCGAAATTGAAACTGACTCTCAAAATCCCTTGATCATCGTGGCCGGTGGAGATGGCACCATCAACGCCATCGTCAACGCCCTGCAACCGGGACGCAGCACACTGGCAATCCTGCCGACCGGAACCGCCAACGTCCTGGCGTACGAACTGGGTATCAGCAGCGTGGCCGACGGCATCGCTCGTATTGCGGCCGGGGCCAGCAAGCCGCTGGCGGTGGGGGTTGTCGAACCTGCCGATGGTGATGCCAGGCGTTTTATCCTGATGGCCGGAGTCGGACTGGACGGCAGCATCGTCAAAGGGGTCAGGACGTGGGAAAAGCGGGTGCTTAAAAAAGGGGCCTATCTGCTCTCGGCCCTGCGCTGTCTGATTGCCTGGGATCACAGCAGGTTTAGCCTACAGGCGAATGGACAGACGCTGGAGTGTCATTCTGCCATCATCGGCAATGCCGCCCGCTATGGCGGCAATTTCATGTTGATGCCAACCGCCGATCTCTCGCAGCCGCAGTTTGAGCTGTTCTGCATTACGGCAACCAGTCGCTGGTCGTACCTGAAAATACTCGTAAACAGTCTGCGCGGCCGACCTGAGCAGCGGAAGGATGTTACTCGTCTGCGTACTACACAGATTGAACTGCAGGGAAATCGGGCGATTCAGCTGGATGGGGATTATTACAGGCAGGCACCGTGCACAATCAGTGTGATTGGCGATTTTGCACGGATTATTGTGTAGAACTCAAAAAAAGTGCTGGTTTCACTTTTTTACGGGACTTTAGTCTTTTGCATTGCTTCCGGAGTTCTTTCAGCGCCCTATAAAACCCGCTCGGAGTCGAATCAAAGACGACAACCGGGCAGCCGAATCTGCGCTCCAACTCCTCCAGCGAAACGTCATCCAGATAAAGCCCCTCACCTTCTTTGAGCATCACATCCGGAACCAGCAGTGCCGCCCCGAGCTCACGTCCAGCCAGGGCGGCGACGATATCGTTTCCACCGACCAGCCCGCTGACGGTGACTTTCTCCCCGAACAGCTTATTTTCAACCGCCACCGGCACGATTTCAGCGCCCGTTGCAGCGCTCAATTTTTCCAGAAAATCCTTTACAAAACCGTACGACGAACAGCCGGTTACGACCGTTGCCCGGAAATGTCCGAGCGGCCTGACTCTGCGCAGCAGCTGGCGGGACTCTTTCAGAAAAAGCGGCACCATGCCGACGCCGTTCTCGATCTGCGGAAAATCGCCGTACTCCCGAATCGCCGGAAAAGGGCAGCCTCCTTTGAGGTAGAATTCATCAGCCAGAAAGAGGAACGGCTGGCGCAGTTTTCTGCGCAGAGCTTCGCTCTGCGGTTGCCATTTTGAGATAAACTCCCGCGCATAATCCGCCGACACCGCAGTCAACTGCGGTAGCTTTTGGCGATGCGCGGTCAGCCCGAGCGGTACGATCGCCAGCGACTGCACCGCTGGATACAACCCTGCCAGATCTGACACCGTGCGTTCCAGTTCGGCGCCGTCGTTCAGACCGGGACAGAGCACAACCTGGGTATGCATGACGATACGGTTGTCAGCCAACTGCTGTAGCTGCTCCAGAATCGGTGGGATTCCCTGTTTGCCAAGCAGCTTTTCGCGCAGGAGCGGATTGGTGGCATGCACCGAGATGTAGAGCGGGGAAAGACGTTGTGCGATGATGCGGGCCAGGGCGGCCGGTTTCAGGTTGGCCAGTGTGACGTAATTTCCATTCAGAAACGAAAGACGGTAGTCTTCATCCTTGACGTAGAGCGGCTTGCGCAGCCCTTTGGGGAGCTGGTGGACAAAGCAGAACAGGCAGTTGTTGGCGCAGCGGGCCGGATCGGGAGCCGGAAAGGTCAGGCCGAGCGCTTCTCCGTCAGTGCGTTCGAACTCCAACTCCCATATTTCACCATCCTGCTTCTCAACTTCAAGCAGCAGATCATCGTTAGAGGCGGCATGATAACTGTAGTCGATGACATCCCGCAAGGCGTGCCCGTTGATCGCCAGCAGACGGTCGCCGGCTGTCAGCTCCAGCTCTGCGGCAATCGAGCCGGAAACGACCGATTCAATCAGCAGCCCCTTCATCAGGCGCCCCGGAAAAATTCGGAATCACGATAATACGTGGCAAGAATCCGCAAAAAAACCTGCAGTACGGCTGTCACCGGCACCGCCAGAAGCATGCCGAGCAGACCGAAGAGCTGACCACCGATCAGGAGGGCCACGATTGCTACCAGCGGGTGCAATCCAACCGTAGTGCCGACCACCTTGGGAGTGATAATCATCCCTTCCAGAGCCTGGACCAGCGTAAACCATCCCAGACAGAGCAGCGGATGCAGAATGTCGTTAAACTTGAGCAGTGCCATGAGCACCGAAAGCGCAATACCGACAATCGTACCGACATACGGGATGATAAAGGTAATCCCGGCCAGGGTTCCGATGGCGATCGCCAGGTCAATGCCGATAAAATACAGCCCGATGCTGTAGAGCAGCGCCAGAATTGCGCAGACCAGCAGCTGCCCGCGTATAAAGCCGGAGAGCACCGCATTCACTTCAGCCAGGCGTTCTGTGTAGCAAAAGCGAAAACGCTCGGGAATAAACGATGTGATAAAGGCTTTCAGCTGCGGCAGATCCGCCAGCAGATAAAACAGGTAGACCGGAATAATCAGATAGCCCAAGAGCGCCAGAATAAAGCCGATGGTTGAACTGAAGGCCTGCTGCAGAAACGCCAGCAGCGGTTTGAGCAGGCCGGGGGCAGCACCGCGCGCCTGTTGCAGCAGCTCATTCAGGCGTAGCGAGAGCTTGTCGGGCGTCTCAATCTGCAGATATTCCTTGATGGCCGGTGGAATGATTTCGTAGAGGTGATGAATGTAGGCTGGCAGATTGAGCTGTACGTCGGCCAGCTCATTACTAACTGAAACGACAAGAAAAAAGGCAAAACCGCTGCCGGCAACCAGCGCCAGCGTGAAGACGATCACGATCCCGAAGGTGCGCGGAATCCCCTTACGTTCCAGGAGTTCAACAGCCGGATTCAGGATATACGCCAGGCTGAAGGCGATACTGAGCTGTATAAACACCGTTGACGTGCTATACAGCAACGCTGCTGCCAGAATGAACAGCAGCAGCGCGGCGGTCATAAGAATCTTTGAACTTTTCGGCATGAGTGGATTACATCAGGAAAAGAGCTCTACGCTTCAGTGCGTCAGAGGTCCGGGATGCCTGGCTACTGGTGCAGCCGGAAGGAACCATCCGCCGACGTGATCGTAGAGATGGCATGTTTGTAGATCAGAATATCGCCGCCGGAATCAAGCAACAGAGAAAAGTTGTCGAATGATTTGATATAGCCTTCCGTCTTATCGCCCGACATCGTGTTGACCGCTACGCGAACCCGTTCCTTGCGAGCCTGATTAAGGTACTGATCCTGAATATTAAAAGGTGCCTTGGCCATGGTAATTACGCCTCCGGTTGCTCATAAAATAGAAGTGCAGTGCGGAGGATAGTAGCAAACTTTTCCGGATATTCAAACCACAATATGTCCGCATTACGTTTGAACCAGGTCAACTGACGTTTGGCATAGCGGCGCGTATCGCGTTTGATTAGAGTGACGGTCTCCTCCAGAGTGCATTCGCCGCAGAGATACGCAGCTGCTTCCTTGTAGCCGATCGATCGCAGTGCTTTCAGATTGCGGTCACAACCGGCAGACAAGAGCGCCTGAACCTCGTGTAACAATCCTTCCTCCAGCATCTGATCAACACGCCGCTCAATTCGCTCATACAGCAGCGCACGCTCAACGGCACATCCGATCTGAAGTGCCTGATAGCGGCATTCGGCAAAGCCATGTTCCTGCTGGAAACGGGAAAGCGGGATACCGGTTACCTGTTGTACCTCCAGAGCCCGGATGATACGTACCAGATTGTTGGGATGCAGGCTGGCCGCCAGCTCGGGGTCGACCGTTCGCAAACGCTCCAGCATGGCTTGATTTCCGATCCGGCTCGCCTCAGCCTGCAGCACAGTCCGAACCTGGCCGTCATCTCCAGGAGAGTCAACCAGACCATGCAGAAGAGCGCGGATATACAAGCCGGTGCCACCCGCTACAATGACACGCTTGCCGCGCGCGGAAATATCACGGATGGCCGTATCGGCTGCCGCAGTGAAATCAGCCGCCGAAAAGGCTTGCTCCGGAGACACGACGTCAAGCAGATGGTGCGGGATTTCAGCGCGCTGCTGCAACGTCGCTTTGGCTGTACCGATATCCAGACCACGATAGACCTGCATCGAGTCGGCGTTGATGATCTCTGCCTCCAGCTCATGCGCCAGCCGCAGGGCCAGCGCGCTCTTGCCGGATGCGGTCGGCCCGCAGATGACAAGTATTTTGGTCTGTGTCGCGGCTGTCATGTCCGCTTGAAGATCTTTTCCAGCCCGGCAAGGGTAATGACGTGCGAAACCGGTCGGCCATGCGGACAACTGGCGGCAAATTCGGTTTCGTCCATGCTGCGCAGCAGTTCACCGATCTGGCGCCCTTCCAGCGGATGTACGCCGCGCACGACGGAATGACAGGCGATCCTGGCCAGTAATCCGTCCAACAGCTCCTGAAAGGCGGCGCTGGTGCCGAGCTGTAGCAGATCGGACAGTATTTCACGCACCAGGGTGATCGCGTTCCCTCCGTCCGCCAGACGCGGCACCGCCGCCACCATTAGCGTCGCACCACCGAACGGTTCCAGTTCAAAACCGATTCCGGATAGTTCCGCATGGAAACGCTGTGCAACGGCTACCTCACTGAAGGTCAGCTCCACCGTTTCAGGAAAGAGTAAACGCTGTGATTCCACGGCACCGGAAATACACTGCTGTTTCAGGCGTTGATAGGCCACCCGCTCGCTGGCGGCGTGCTGATCGATGATCACCAGATCCGTACCGGATTGGCAGAGGATATATTCGCTGTGGAACTGACCGATGACTGATAACGACGAAAAATAGTCGACCGGCGCAGCGGCGGCTGGCTGCAACTGAAACGGGGTCTCCGGCTCACTGACGGCCAGATTCGCAGCCGCTAATGTAACAGCGGGAGCGGGTGCAGCGCTGCTGCGAACCGTATCCAGCGGCTCACGGTACCCACTAAAATCCCGACGGGGCGGCATGGCCAGTGAAGTCTGAGCGGCAGCAGCTATCCGCTCGCGATAGGCCTGACCGGTCGGCGCTGGTGCGGGGAGCGGCCTGGCGACAGGAGCTGACAACCAGGGAGAACGGCCCAAAACCTCCGCAACCGTCGCCTGTAGTGCATCATGCACAAACGACTGGCGCCGAAAGCGGACTTCATGCTTGGTTGGGTGGACGTTGACATCCACTTCACCGGGGGGGAGCTGGATAAACAGCGCCACCACCGGATAGCGACCACGGTCGATCACGCCGCGATAGGCCTGCATCAGGGCATGCTGCACAACCTTGTCACGGACAAAACGACCGTTAATATAGGTGTAAATCGATTGCAGGCCGGATCGGGCCAGCGCCGGTCCGCAGACAAAACCGCTGATGGTAACATCCTCACTGCTGCCGGACAGCTCATACAGATGGGCGGAACTATCCCGACCGACGACCTGAGCCAGACGCCGTTGCAGATCGCTGCGCTGAACCCGCAGCAGATCGCGCTCATCACTGACACAGGCAAAGGCAACATCCGGGCGTGAAACGGCCAGCCGGGCCATGACATCACCGACATGACCGGTCTCGGTTTCGGCGCTTTTCATAAACTTGAGACGGGCTGGTATATTGAAGAAGAGCTGCTCAACGGTTATGACCGTACCGGGAGCCATGCCGCAGGCTTTGACCTCCCGTACACGCCCCCCTTCGATACTGATTTCAGTTCCTTCAAGGCTGGATGGCTCACGGCTGGCCAGCGTAAAGCGCGAGACCGAAGCGATCGACGGCAGAGCTTCGCCACGAAAGCCGAGTGTGAGGATACTTTCGAGATCCTTGTCGCTTCTGATCTTGCTGGTGGCATGGCGCTCAAGCGAGAGCAGTGCGTCCTCGCGTGACATGCCATGCCCGTTATCCGTCACCCGGATACGCCTTCTGCCACCGGAACTGATTTCAACCACTACATCGGTTGCACCCGCATCCAGCGCATTTTCAACCAGTTCTTTGATGACCGAGGCGGGGCGTTCGACGACTTCACCGGCGGCTATTTTGTTGGTCAGGCTTTCAGGAAGGATGGTGATGCGCTGGGTCATGGCTGAAGCTCCGTGCTGGTACGAAAAAAGAGCGGGAAAGCCCGCTCTTTAGGGTTGATACCGGGATTGTGTGCCATCCGTGTTTATTTGTGCGTGCTTTCTTTGGTGTCACCGAAAAGGGAATCGAAATCATCGGCGGCCGGTGCAGCACCGCTTTTATCAGCTTCGGCCGGTTCATCCCAGGAGAAATTATCAAGATCAAACGCTCCCGGCGCTGGAGCTGCAGCTTTTGGAGCAGCTGTGAGTGGCGGCGGTGCAGGAGCCTGAGAGGTCGACTCCAGAAGATCGGCAAACACATCATCTTCCGATTTAGATTCTTTCTGCGCAACAACCGGCAGATCATCATCAAATGAGAAGGGATCGTCCTTGCGTGGCGCCAGGGCTGCCGGCAACGGCTCATCAGGGAGATCAAACGAAAACATGTCGTCCGTTGTCTGCAGATTCTCGGCGTCAGGATCGGCAACATCCGCTACAGAACGCAGCTCTGTGGCCAGTTTTTCCTGCGCCAGCAACGGAAGTACAATCGGTGTAATTCCGTAGGTCTGCTTGTAGCCGCTCAAATCGTTCGAGCACTTTTTACAGAGGTCATAGTACTCGAAACTGTTGTATCCGCACTTGGGGCATTTCATCGGCGGCTCCTTGGCTGCAATGCAATCATATTCCGTCCCATTTATACTGCATGACAGCCAGAATAGCAATACTTGCCGTCTCAGTCCGCAGTATTCGCGAACCGAGTGAAACCGGCTGAAAACCGTACTCTAAAAAGTGCTGAACTTCGAGCGGATCAAAGCCCCCTTCGGGTCCGATAGCAACACAGACAGACGCCGGCTTTTCGGCTGCTTCCAGCAGTTGTTTCAGAGAAGTTTCCCGCTCCTCTTCCCAGAGAATCAGGCGCAACTCCTGACCGGATTCTGCTGCCGCCTCTTGCGCGCCGGGAGACCACGAGACAGAGGGAACATCCAGACGGCCGCATTGACGGGCGGCTTCGGACACAATCCGCTCCCAGCGCTCCAGCTTGGCGGATATCTGCTCTTTACGAACGCGGGCGACCGAGCGGCGACCGGCAAAGAGTCTGAATTCGTGGGCACCCAGCTCGGTCCCTTTTTGAAGGATCAGATCGATCTTGTCACCCTTGGGAAGTGCCTGGCTGATCGTAATCAGCGGAGCATCGGCTGCGCTGTCGGAGGCCAGACATGAAGAGATAATTTTGACGGCAACCCACTCTTTTGCCACCTGATTGACGACACCTTCATGGACAACCCCTTTTTCATCAGCCAATTGCACGGCATCGCCGGGTCCCAGCCGCAAAACCCTCACCATATGGTTGTAGAGGTCTCCATCGAAGGATGCGTAGCCGTCACGCACGGCACGGGATGATATCATAAAGCGACGGACACTCATGACGGGGACGCCTTCTGATAGCGCATGGAAACCCACTCTCCGTCGCGGGCAGTTTCTTCGTATCTAAGCGGTTGTCCCGCAAAGCCGCTCCGGACCAGCGCCTCTTTTTCCGCCAGAATCCCGGAAAGAATCAGAGCGCCACCCGGATTCAGGCGCGCGGCCAACCCGGGTGCCAATCTGACCAGCTCTTCTGCCAGGATATTGGCCAGTATGATGTCGAAATCCTCATTCAGTGATTCCAGCGGCGTTGTGCCGCATTCCACCCGCCCGGACAGATCGTTCAGAGCCAGATTTTCCTCTGCGACAATAACAGCGTCGGGATCGATATCGAGCGCCAGTATGCGACCACATCCCAGCAGACTGGCAGCCATTGCCAGAATGCCGGATCCGGTTCCCAGATCGAGAAGTGACGGAGTTGTTCCCGGCCGGCACTCCATGATTTTTTCCAGCATTTCCAGACAGAGCCGGGTCGTCTCATGCCCTCCGGTACCAAAAGCCATGCCGGGATCGATACGCAGAACCAGATCACCCGGCTGTGCGCTGGCTTCTTCCCAGGTCGGCACGATCAACAATCGCGTTCCGACCCGTAACGGCTTGAAGTGAACCTTCCAGCTGCTGCTCCAATCCTCGGAGCGAACCGCACTGATCGTCGCAGGCGGCAGGTGGAAACCCGGCTGACGATCGGCCAGCTCCGCAAGAAAGGCGTTCAGCTGCTCCACCTTGGGCGTTGGGTCCTCGTCAGCCGGCAGATACCCCTTGACGGTCATGCGGGTGGAAGCGGGAATCTCAGCGGGTGAAAAGGCATCCACGCAGAGATTATCAACGCAGACGCCGGCTCCGGTCAAGGTGGTCAGGTATTCTGCCACAACTTCAGAGATTTCGGCAGGGACATCACAGGCAATTTCAAGCCAGGCAGCAGTCATAGGAGAACCTTGAGATAAAATGGATAGCAACTGCCCGGACGTTAGCAGAACACCCCAAAACTGGCAATCAAAAAGCCGACCGGCACAGCCGTTATAAAATAAAAGCTTGTATTTTTAAAAACAAGCATCTATAGTCCCAAGTCTTGTTTGACCACGAAGCAGCGGTATGGTGTCCGTTGTTTCTCTTTTGATCATCGCATTCTGCCCCTTCCTGCATATTCAATCTTCCCATTGAAACCAGCAGACCGTACGGCAGGCGAAGATTTATTGTCTGCCCGCACGTAGCTGTCCATCACTTTCCGGGATCATCGGTTTGATCCCCCGGTTCGTGTGCGCTTGTCCCTTCACACCACCTTTAGAAAAGGAATCTTCATGACGTTTGCAGAACTGGGCCTTCACCCGGCCATCCTCTCGGCAGTCACCGCCTGTGGCTACACCGTACCAACCCCTATCCAGGAACAATCTATCCCGCTGGTATTAGCCGGCAACGACCTGATTGCCACCGCCCAGACCGGCACCGGCAAGACCGCCGCTTTTGTACTGCCGGCCCTGCAGCTGCTGACTGAAAAATCCGTTCTGACCGGAAAAGGACCACGTGTTCTGGTTTTGGCTCCAACCCGCGAGTTGGCCGGCCAGGTTATGGAGTCTGCCCGCAACTACGGTCGCGGTATTCGCCCGCGCTGCGGTTCACTTTTGGGCGGCATGCCGTACCGCGAACAGTTGCGCCTGCTCTCCGCTCCGGTAGACATCATTGTTGCCACCCCCGGCCGACTGGTGGATCATATCGAACGAGGCAGCATCCGTCTTGATCGACTGGAAATGCTGGTTCTGGATGAAGCTGACCGTATGCTGGACATGGGTTTCAGCGAAGATATCAACAAGATTATTTCCCGTGCCCCGGTAGATCGCCAGACACTGATGTTCACCGCTACCATGGAAGGGGACGTCGCCCGTCTGGCCGAAAAAATGATGCGTGATCCGCAGCGGATTCAGCTGGCTGTCAGCACCTCATCACACGACCTGATCGAGCAGCGTCTGCACGTGACCGACAACCTGAACCACAAGAAAGAGCTCCTCGACCATCTCGTCAGAGACGTAGAAGTTACCCGCGCCATCATCTTCTCCGCCACCAAGCGTGATGCAGACGAATTATCCCGCGAACTGTCCAAGAATGGCTTTCCCGCAGCAGCCCTGCATGGCGACATGACACAGATGGCCCGTAACAAGACCATCGACCGTATGCGTCGTGGCGGCATTCGTCTGCTGGTGGCAACTGATGTTGCCGCGCGCGGCCTGGATGTAAACGGCGTCAGCCATGTCATCAACTTTGACCTGCCCCGATTTGCAGAGGACTATGTTCACCGTATCGGCCGTACCGGTCGCGCCGGAGCAAACGGCATTGCCATCTCTTTTGCCTCGGCAGGTGAGCGCAATTATTTGGAGCGTATCGAGCGCTTCATCGGCAAAAAACTTCCAGAACTGCAGATTGAAGGCCTTGAGCCGAAAACCTCCATCCGCAAACCGGTTGGGCGCAGTGGAGCACCCCGCAGAAGCGGCCCCGGCGGCGCACCTTCCGGGCGTTTCGGCAAACCGGGCGCCAGCCGTGATGCCCAGGCCAAGCCATGGGCAAAAGCAACCAAACCGGCCGGCAGCGCCCCACGCAGCACCCCTCGTCACGAACCGGTCATCGAGTACCGGTCACGACGTCCGCAGGCGTAACTCAGCCCCATACAGAGATCTTCACATGACACGATGTGACATATGAAATAGAACCGCTTAACGACAAAGCCCCCCGGGATTTAAACCCCGGGGGGCTTTGTCGTTTCGTACCCGCCTCGCTGTCGTCGAGATCTCGCGTGTGAAACATGTCGGCAACGAAGTTGCATGTATCTGTTTATCCGGGGGTACGAAACATGGAGTTCTGTGACAGGGAAACGGCGAAAAAACTTTTTGAACGCTATCGCAGCAAACGAGACGGCATCCGCACAAGCCCGGAAATGGCCTCGATCTGCTTGATCTGCGGCTCAGTCCATATTGTTCCGAAAGCGGGAGATGCGCGCATGCTGGTCTGTCGCGACTGCGGCTTTGCCTTTTACCGCTATCAGTGTGACCTCTGCGGCGCAACGGTGGACGGACGCGATCCGCACAATCCGGCCTGCCGTGAATGCGGATTGAGAACCTGCAGTTGTGGGGCCTGCGGCTGTTCGGCTAAAATAAAAGGAGAACTCCGATGACACAGGCAGACATCGGCAGAACGGTTACCATCAGTTATATCGGCACTCTGGATAACGGCAGAATCTTCCACAGTACTGACGAGCATGGCGCACTGACCTTTGTGATTGGCAGTGACCATGTATTCCCGACACTTGAACAGGCCATAATCGGTATGCGCGTCACGGAGGTTAAAAACGTGCTGCTTACCGCCGAGCAAGCCTACGGCCCACGCCGTAGGGAGAATATCATCAAGATATCGCGGAACGATTTTCCTGCCGGAAAAGAGATCACCTGTGGTCAAAAATTAAGCATCGATTTCAAAGGCGGCGTATCCAGAACCATGGTGGTGACCGAAGTCAATGGAACGGACGTAACCTTGGACGGCAACCATCCGCTGGCGGGCTGTGATCTGACCTTTGCCCTCAGGCTGGACAAGATAGAATAGATCGGATTACAAAACAGCCGTGCGGAGGAATAATGCAAGCTGAACAAAAGCCGGACCGTTATGTCTCGTTCGTCGGGATTGAAGGGGATAAAAACTCGCGCGAGTTGATAGTCATGCTGCGGCGCCATATCGATGACCCGTTAAAGACCAACAAGTTCTGGGACCTTTTCAAAGGCAAACTGGCACGTGTCGGCAAGCCGGACGAGAACAGTGGCCGCTGCCTCGACGAACTGTACCTGATTCACGCCTACATCAACAACATCAGCGAATTATTTGAACTCTACGATGATCAGTCGGCGCTGGCACTGCTGGAAAAGATCGAAGCCGAAAGCTGCTGATACGACATCACGATCAAGATGACACGAACTTATGGTGAGACCGAGGTTTTCAAAACCTCGCACGTCTGAGTGATGTCAGCTTGTTTTCATGGTGTAATAATGATTTTTTTAGCGGCACCGCACCCGAGTTTATCGTAATTATCTCCTCCTCGCAGCAAATCTCCAACGCTGTTTTTTCGTTGCATTGCCTCATTATTTTAGCTACCGTATCTGAAAAGTACCGGAAAGGGTACCACAATGAATGCTATTGCAGCACATGAACTTAAGCGGCACGGCATACAAGCCGTTGAACATCTGCTTGCCAACGGACCGGTTCACATAATCAAGCGCAATCAGCCGGTCTGTGTAATATTGGCCGAAGATGAATATGAGAAACTGACCAAGGCCGCCCAGATGAACATGTCTGTTCATTCTCAAACGGTTTTGGAATGGTTTGCACTCCCCGTGTCCGGGACATCCACAAAAGAGCAGATAGACCAGCGTCTTCGAGATGAACGGGATTCATGGGAAACTCCATGACGATTTTTCTCGATGCAAATATCATTATTTATCGGGTTGAAGCGGTTAACCCGTTTTATCAGCACCTGCTTGCCATAGTTAAGGAGCTGGTTGCACAACATCCCGATGCCCGTTTTGCCGTGTCGCGCTTAAGTATGCTGGAATGTCTGGTAAAGCCGCTTCGCGAGCAGAACAATAATGACATCGAACTGTACCGGGCCTTTTTCTCCTCCACCGGATTACAGATTATCGAGATAAACGCTCAGGTCATTGAAACGGCAACTTTATTGAGAGCACGTCACGGTCTGCGCACACCGGATGCTATTCAAGCGGCTTCAGCGTTGTCAATCAAGGGGCCGGTGACGTTTCTCACCGGGGACAAGCAGCTCAAAAAAATACCGGGACTGAATGTACAGTTGGTAGCGACCGGCGGGGATTAAGGACACACTTGAACTGCCGTTGAAGGTTGCGTACAGCTGGAATAATTCTGGCCCGCACCGGCAGCGCGGGCATGCTCAGATAACCCGATCCAGGCATTGATGCTATCGGGATCAAATCCGCAGACACGTACTCCTCCCGATTCCATCAAGGGTCGCCGGATCAGCAGGTGATCAGTCATCATCACGGCCAATGCTCCTTCGTGATCGAACGCGTGCGGATCGATCTCACCTGATTTTACACGCGGTGATTTATCATTAAACCAGGCGCTGACCGGCATTTTACCAAAATAGGAACGTAATTCTGCGGCACTCCAGTCGTGTGCCAGCAAATCACACACCTCAACGTCATGCCCCGAGAGCCGTAGCAAGTCAACCTGTTTGGCTGAAGTCAGACAGCCGATTTTTGTGTAGAATGTGATGCGTGCCATGCAAGATTCCTCATCAGTTTACGGTTTCAAACCGACGCTCAGCATAAAATTATCGATGATCTGACGCGTTGTTGCACGGTACTCTTCTTCTGCCCGGGAAAATGCCGCTGCAAGCTCTTCCACTCTTCCCCGCGTTGAACGATCCCAGGCGCACCAATTGCGGATGATCGCTTCAGTCACCTCCGGGTGAAACTGCACTCCCCAGGCCGAAGTACCTACTCGAAAAGCCTGATGCGGACAGACCTCCGACGATGCCAGCAGTACACCATCTGCGGGAATATCAAAACTGTCATGATGCCACAGAAAGGAGGTGAATGTCTCGGAAACTCCGCTGAACAATCCGTCTCTTTTCCCGGCAGCGCTAAGATCCACCGATAAAAAACCGAGTTCCTCCCAGCGCTGTGAAACAACCTGCGCTCCGCAGGCGGCTGCCAGCAATTGACCACCCAGACAGATCCCCAGGTAGGGAATTCCGGCTTCAACAACCTGCCTGATCAAAATTTTAAGATCCGTCAGGAAAGGGTAGCGCAGGTCGTCATGAGCCCCCATGGCGCCTCCCATGATGATCAACGAGGAGATCTGCTCCGGTTGCGGCAGCTTTTCACCGCGAAAGGGGTGATGCAGACTATAGGGCGTCTTCAGAAATTCAAGGATGGTGCCGGGGGGGACTTCAGGATCATTCTGGATGATATGCAGACTGCGGCCTGATTGCGCGTAGCTCATGTGCTCAACCCTTTTTGTTGATCCGCACGATCAGGTCACCTTCGAACAGCAACGGATGGCGACGAATTCCGGACAGAAGCCCGGCCACCGGTGCGACCACTTTTTCAATCACGTTGCCACCGAAACTGTCATAGATATAGCCGACCTCTTCACCGGCCCGCACCCAGCGCCCCACGCTCCGGTCGGAGACGAACATACCCGCTTTTTCGGCAAATACACGGTGGGCACTCGGTTTGTCAAAGTAGCAGACATCTTCATCTTCAACCGCGATATCCACCCCTTCCAGAACGCCAATCTTTCCCAGAAACGAAACCATGGCCCGGAAGACCCGTTGACAGTGCTGCAGTTGGACGGTGCCGGCCTGCCCGACCCGCAGCACAAAGCTCTCACCCGGCCAGGCTTTCCAGGAGTGCATCATGGTGGTGGTAAATACCGGTGAAAGCGAACGCTCCATGATCGCCGGTAGTCCGAATTTACGGGCAGTGGCCCGCTCGTCGTCGCTCGGACCGTACAGGCGCACCTGGGAGATTTCTTCAAAATCGATACTGGCGGTGTGAATATCAATGCGATACTCGGCACGCTTGGTGGCCTCCAGTACGGCATAGGCTATGCGCTGGGTTGTTTCGCTGGATGTACTGCCGGGAAACATACGATTGATGTCGGTTTTATCGAAGGGCCAGGTGCGGGTACGCAGGTTGACGCCCAGTACATTGACGGCCGGAATGATCAGTACACGCTTTACCAGCCGCAGTTCCGGATATTTTCCGGCTTCAACACTATTCAGAAAATCAGCCAGACGCGAAAGAATAAAAATGCCGTTGATCTCATCGCCATGCAGTCCGGCAACCAGTGCAATAGCCGGATGTGACGATGACGGACCAATTTCATGGCAGGGAATATCGAATCCGTCCCGGACCGGAGCGGTCATACAGAGCAGGTTGCGCTTCATGGTCGAACTCCTTTGCGCGACATGACCCGTGCCATCAGTGAACCTTCATAAACCAGCGGATATTCGCGCAATGTGAAGAGCACGCCATCTACCGGGGAACGCACTTCCGAGAGAATATCGCCACGAAAGGGGGAGACGACCGTGCCGAGCAGCTCGCCCCGGCGCACGTCGGTCCAGTGCGATGTGGTCGGCAGAAACATGCCCGAAGTCTGAGCGTTTAAAAAGTGAACATTACTGTCATCGGCGATCAGTGCCGTATGCAGCGTTTCCGGCAGATCAACATCCACCGCCAGCACGCCCAGATCCTTCCAGACCGAGAGGATGCCGGCTACCAACTGTTCGCAGTAGTCGGGGGAGATCCGCATGCCGACCCCCATCTCAACCACGAGGCAGGGGGTGCCGCTGTTGTTCAGGCTGTGGGCAACGGTCGTTTCCAGAACCGTCGCAGCACTGTGCAGCCAGATCAGATCCATGTTCATACGATTGGCAATCGGTACCAGCAGTGCTTCAAAATCCTGATTGATGCGCACCTGGGGAATCTCGCGCAGATAGATATTACTGGCATGTATATCCACCACCAGCGCCGCACCCGACAAGGCTGACATGAGTGAAGCCGCCAGGCGCGAGGGGAGCGGACCGGAAGCCGATCCGGGAAAGGCGCGGTTCAGGTCGGTATCGAAAACCGGCAGACCACGGGTCAGTGTGTCCAAACCGAGCGTATTCACAGCCGGATAGAGTTCAACCGTCCCCACAAGAGCGCCCGGTTTGTTGCGTTGCAGTTCCTCAAGCCAGGCCGCCAACCGGTGACAGACATACAGACCTTCCAGCTCGTCACCATGCAGACCGGCCACAATTGCCACGCGCGGACTGTCACCACCTCCGAAAACAGTCCGGCGGATTTCCATCCGTTCGCGGTAGGGCATTTCAATCGTAAAAAATGTTTCTGTTTTTATGGAGGGTGCTTCGGACATCATCGTCCCTTTCTTTTTTTATTGTTCCTGCATCGTTACCGTCACCGTCGGCTGCGTACCGGCAGTGTCGCCCTTGAAACTACCTCGCTGAGGAGCGGCGTCATAGGAATCACGACCGACAGCTACGGCGACATGATGATCATTGGAAAGCAGATTATGAGTAACGTCAAATCCGACCCAGCCTGCCCCCGGCACCAGCGCTTCGGCCCAGGCATGCGTGGTTAGCGCCTCTTCAGCACTGACACCTGGATTCAGATAGCCCATCACGTAGCGGGCCGGCACTCCCCAGGCACGGGCAACGGTGATGAACAGATGGGCAAAATCCTGGCAGACACCGTTCCCCTGGCGGACGGCAGCGACCAACGATCCATGCACCTCGGTAGAACCGGACCTGTATTCAAGCTGACCGGAAGCCCACGCCATCAACTCAAGCAGTGAGTCAAGCAGCGGTCGCTCACGTTGCCAGCGCGGGAGAGCGGTTGAGATCGCCTCGGCGAGCTTCATGGAGGTGGGAGTCACCAGACTACGATGCAGGATATAATCATTCAGCGATGGCGTAGCCCGCACCGCTTGATGAAGCCATTGCAGCTCTTCTCCCGGCGGAACCGCTTCAAAACTGAAGGGATTTTCCTGCATGGTTTCTACTTCGCTTTTCAGGAACGTCACCAAGCGACTATGGGGCGGGATGACACAGAAGTAATCAACCCGATTGCCGAAATAGTCAAGGTAATGTGACAACTCCGCCGCCGGTTCGGTTGTGATACTACAGGACAGCACATTCTGGCGTCGGTCGGAACGAGGCGCCAGACGTAATTCGATATGGTGTTCACGAACTGTCTGGGGGTATTCGAGTACCGTTTCATGCTCTATCAGATAACGCATTACGACTCTCCTTACTGGAAAAACTCTTCTGCCAGGGCGGCATGGAAGGCTGTCAGGCGCCCCAGCAAACTTTCCAGATACTCATGCAGACCATTGTTAAAAATCTGCTCTGACGTTTCACTTACCATTTCGGAAAGCCTGGTAAAGGCCGCCCGAGTAGCGTCCTTCTGCTCAAGGCCGATTGTTTCGAGTGCTGATCCGATATGTTCCACTGAAAATACGATCGAACGGGGAAAGTCGCGGTTGAGGACTACAAACTCGGCAACATCGGCCGGCATGAATCCTGAGTGGTAACTGCGGCGAAAAGCCTCAAATCCGGACAGGGACTTAAGCAGAGCCGCCCACTGGTAATAGTCCAGTGCCGAGCCGACCATTGAGAGGTCCGGCAGAATGATGTGGTATTTTACATCCAGAATGCGGGAGGTCATATCTGCCCGCTCAAAGCAGCCCCCTAACTGGTAAAAGGCGTAGGCTTCGCCGCGCATCATGGTGGAAGCGGACAGCCCGTTAAAGCGTGCTACCTGATTGCGAAGTTCCACAAATAGGGTACCCGCACGTTCGGCGGTCAATGTTCCTTTGAGACGCTCGTCAAATTCCATCCAGATCTCGTTGACCGCCTCCCACATCTCTTTTGAAATGCGGTCACGCGCTACCCGGGCGTTCTCGCGGAACAGCCGCAGACAGGCGCGAATTGAACTGGCATTGGTGCGTCCGGCGCTGATAAACTGCAGTACGCGCGGTGTTGTGATACTGTTGTCGCCATACTGTTCGATGTAGAGCGGTTCTGCAGAGGTAATCTGCAGGATCGGCCGCCACTTGTCTTCTTCGCCCATATCCTCTTCGGCCTCTACCAGATACAGCAGATTAATCTCCATCAAGCGGGCAGTTTCCCCGGCCCGCTCCAGATAGCGGGCCATCCAGTACATCGAATCGGCAATGCGGCTTAACATCAAATCCCCCTCAATCCCCCTTTCGAAAGGGGGAAGAAAATTAATCTGCCAGAACCCAGGTGTCTTTGCTGCCGCCACCCTGCGACGAATTGACCACCAGCGATCCCTTGCGCAGGGCCACGCGGGTCAGGCCGCCCGGTACGACTTCAATCTCCTCACCGTAAATCACGAACGGACGCAGGTCGAGATGACGTGCTTCCAGCTCACCATCCATGTAGCAGGTGTGGCGCGACAGATAGACCACCGGCTGGGCGATGTAGTTACGCGGATTCTCCAGTACCAGATCCACGAACTCTTTGCGCAGGGCCGGAGTTGATGATGGCCCCATCAGCATGCCGTAGCCGCCCGACTCGCTAACCGCCTTGATTACCATCCGCTCCATATTGTCAAAGACGTATTCGCGATCTTTGACGTTGGTCATCTGGTAGGTTGGCACATTGTTGAGGATCGGTTGCTGCCCCAGGTAGTAACGGATGATGTCCGGCATATAGGGATAGACGGCCTTGTCGTCGGCGATACCGCTGCCGGGAGCATTGACGATGGCGACATTCCCCTTGCGCCAGGCGTTGATGACGCCGGCAATTCCGAGCGAAGAATCCGAGCGGAACACCAGCGGATCGAGGAAATCATCGTCAATACGGCGATAAATCACGTCCACCCGTTTGAGACCGCTGGTGGTTTTGAGGTAGACGATGTCATTGATCGTGACCATATCGCGCCCTTCGGCCAACTCAACACCCATCTCCTTGGCCAGGAAGGTATGTTCAAAATAGGCAGAGTTATAGATGCCGGGCGTCAGTACCACGATTTCAGCGTTATCTTTGCCGCGCGGTGACAGGGAGCGCATGGCCGCCAGGAGCAGCGATGGATAATGTTCGACCCGCCGGACACGGTACTTATTGAAGAACTCCGGCAGTATGCGGCGCTCGATAACGCGGTTCTCGATCATGTAGGAGACACCCGAAGGGGTACGCAGGTTATCCTCCAGTATCAGGAACTCCCCTTTTTCATCGCGAATGATATCGATGCCGCTGATGTGGGTATAGATACCGCGCGGCGGGACGATGCCGACGATCTCGCGGCGGAAATCGCGCCCCTGATAGATCAGTTCCGGCGGTATTACGCCATCCTTGATGATGCGTTGCTCGCCGTACAAATCCCCCAGAAACAGGTTCAGGGCCTGCACGCGCTGTTTGAGGCCGGATTCTATCTTGGTCCATTCCGGTGCGGTGATGATGCGCGGGATCAGGTCGAAGGGCCAGATGCGCTCTATGCCTTCATCGCCATCACCATCGCCATAGACGGTAAAGGTAACCCCTTCCGCCCGCAGGGCCAGTTGCGCTTCGTGCGCTTTCGCTTCCAGGGCGTTATTGCCGGTGGCCTTGATATGATCCCAGAGCAGGTGGTAGTGATCGCGGGGGGTAAAATCATCCGCATAAAATTCGTGGTAGGGGGTACGGGTTTTTGAGCCCAACATTCCGGTATGGTTCATACTCAAGCCACTCCTTTGTGCGTAACGATTATTGGCTGATCACCAGAAAACGATCATCAAACCATGGTTCAAGTGCCGGCTTCACATCCTGCCATGCAAGACCCCCGCCACCGCAACCGGGGCGAGGAACAACAATATTCCGCCACCCCGAAATATCTGCCAGAGCCCGCAATTCCTGAGCAGAACGTGCTATGATGCGCAGGTCGGGAAGCGACCACGGGGTCTCTTCCACCGGAAAAGAAACGATCCCGTCATCAAGATCAAATACCTGGTTGCCCTTTTCTTTAAGCAGGCTGCCTAATTTTACAGCAAGTCCGGGGATGCGGACGGTCGCCTCACGGGCCACACCCCGCCCAAAAATCGCCCTGCCGTCAGGTGTCAAGGAACCGTTCGTGGTAATTGCAATGACACTTTCAGCGGCATACTCCCAAATATTCCCAATGGTCTCAAGCATAGACTGCCTCCCGAAATAGCGTTCGTTATAAAATCAACATTAACACCAACAGCAATACCCGCGCCAAAGCGAAGGGTTTTTCTTGTAATTGTATGTACCGTGCGGGAAGCAGCTCAGGTACTGCGGAGTGTTACTGAGGATTGAAGAGAATAAGGCTTGATTTTGGCATGAAATTACTCCCCGGGAGGGGACGACCGGTTCTGATTACGTAGGCGTGATCTTCCTGTTTTTTTTGTATGGTGTCGCTGCAAAAGCTCCAGATCCGATAACTTTCAACCCCCAGAATGGTAATGTCGGCACCAAAGACTGCCCAGTAGTTTTCCTGTAGAGATCTGCCGAAATAATAAAACAGAAAAAAAACTTGTCAAGAAGCTAACAAGGCTGAAACTGCGCCAAATAAACCGTTGATGAGTTTTACTTTTCTTCTCCCTCATTATGCAGTAAAAGTATCGCAATTTTATAATCAGAGGTGAAGGGGTCCTTCAGCTGAAACGGTATATTGACAGACTGCTCGCATTTGCGGTGTTTGTAGCAGAATTGCTGGAAATGATCTGGCAGGCAGTCCTCGATACCGTTGCGGTAATTCGTGAGCGCCGGCGCCCTGTTATCACTGTATTTTGGCGGCAACTCTATTTTTCAGGTTTCGAGGCGCTCTGGGCGACACTGATAGTTGCCGTTTTACTCGGGACCGTGATTGTCAGTCAGGTTGCACGCATTGCCGGATCCGAGAGTGAATACCTGACCGGAAAAATGATGGTCTGGGTGGTTGTGCGCGAACTGGCGCCGCTTATTACCGCGATTATCGTGATTGGTCGCAGTGTAACGGCTATAGCGACTGAACTTGCTCAGATGAAAGTCAGCGGTGAAACGGAATATCTGGAAGGACTCGGCATTCCGCTCGGACACTACCTGATAGTACCGCGCAGCGCCGCTCTCTGCTGCTCGATGATGCTTTTGACCGCTTACAGTGCTGCCGGCACGTTACTGGGTGGCGGGTTGATTGCGTCGTTCGGTTGGGGGATGCCGCTGGCTCATTACAGCCAGGGAATTCTGGCGATATTAACTTTTGACGAGATTGCAACAGCGCTAACCAAGGCGGGGCTGTTCGGCCTTGTCACGGCAAATATTGCCTGTCAGCACGGATTGATAGTCGAACAGCGTGTAACTCAGATTCCACAGGCAGCTACACGGGCTGTCATGCAAAGCCTGATGGCGATATTCCTGATTGACGGATTCTGGGCATTGCTGTTCGGTAAAGGGTAATACAATGCCGCCCCTTTTGTCCATAACAGACGTTCCCATTGCGGGGTATCCACAGGGGGTCTCGTTCACTGTAGATGCCGGGTCATTGGCTGTTGTGCTGACATACGGACAGGAAGCAAACGACTGTATTGTGCGCCTGCTGCTCGGGCTTATAAAAGCTGCGCGTGGCGATGTGTCTCTGTTTGAGGTTCCCCTGCATTCCACAACACAGCGCCAGATCTTTCAGCTGCGTACACGGATTGGAGTCGTCTATCCGAACGGCGGCCTGATTGCCAATCTTACCGCCTGGGAAAATCTGGTTCTCCCGCTGGAATATCGCGGAGATCTTTCAGCCGACGAAATATCGCTGCGCGCTGAATCTGTCCTTCTGCGACTCGGCTATATCGGTTCAGTGACCGCCCCATCGGGAACTCTGTCGATGTACCAGAGACGGCTGCTGGGATTAGGGAGAGCTATGCTGGGCGACCCGGATCTGATGCTGCTCAATGGAATTCTGGATGGCCTGGGAGATAGTGAGTGTCAGAATCTGCTTGCACTCATTACCGCGTTTCATCTCGAAAAACAGGAGCGGATTACGCTGTACTGTACCGCCAATCTGGAAATAGCCACAACGTGCGGCGCCACGCAGATCATCCGACTGAGGGGGAAGTAACAGATGGCCCATGCACAGGACACCCGCTTTGCACATCTCGGGAGGAAACTTGCCATATTTGCAGCATTCGCCCTGGGATTGGTGGTTCTGGCTGTGGTTATGATCGGACGGGAGCGGGATCTTTTCACCAAGAAATACGAGCTGCGCTTCAGCGTAGCAAAAGGGACCGGCTTCACTGCCGGCATGCCGGTAAAACTGTCCGGTTTCCGTATCGGCCGCGTCAAGTCACTCGCGTTGAATGAGCAGGCCGCCGTCGATATTATCCTGCAGATTGATCGCCAGTATCAAAAATGGATCAAACGGGACTCCCGGGTAAAACTGGTCAAAGAGGGCCTGGTCGGTGAAACAGTCGTAGAGGTTTCAGTCGGCTCCACCAATCAGCCGGTACTCCAGGAAAATGAAGTTCTAGCCTGGACGCCAACCAAGTCTTTTGAAGAAGTTGCTGACGAGCTTGCTGAAAAAGTCAAACCGGTCCTGATCGAGGTCCGTGATATTATCGGTTATATCAATGATCCGAAAGGAGACGTAAAGAGCTCGCTGCACAACATCCGACTGTTGTCAGGAAACCTTGAGGAAACCAGGCTGCAGGCGGGACGTTTTATAACTACAACCGGTAATGACGTACACCTTACGGCAGGTAAAGCCGCCGGTGCGATTGAAGCCTCGACCAGGGCGCTGCAGAGCGCAGAACGCTCGCTGACGATAATCGAGCAGCGTCTCCCGCAGCTTCTGGAAAAAACCGATTGTTCTCTGACAAACATCGAGCAGCTGAGCAGCCAGGCAGAGCAGGCCGCCAGTGGGATTCTTCCCCGGGTTCCGGTTTTGCTGGACAAGGGTGAACAGGCTGCTGACGACGCCGGACAGGTGATTGACTCTGTGAAGAGGATCTGGCCGCTCAGTGCCGTTGTCAGCCAACCCGGAGCTGCGCCGCTGCTGCGGAGTGACAGCCATGAATAAACGGTTCGCCTGGATAGCGCTACTCCTTGTGTTGTCCGGTTGTGCCGGCACGCCGCTTCGCGAGCGTTCCTTTCAGGCCCGCGAGGCATTTCGTCATGCCAGCCGGGGTGTCGCACTACATGAGCGCGGCGAGTACCGTTCCGCCGGTCAGGAATTTGCCAGCGCCTACCGGCTGTATGCCGGTATTGACGATCAACAGGGGATGGTGACCTCGTTGATCAATTCGGCACGAACCTTTCGGCAGACGCATCAGCATGCCGCTGCTGAGCGTGAGCTGGCAAAAGTGTACCTGCTGCAGCCCGATACAGCTCTGTTACCGCGCGAACTTCTGTTCGAGGAAGCTCAACTGGCTCTGGCATCCGGAAATCTGCCGCTGGCCCGCGCCAAAGCCAGCGCTTTTCTGAACGGTCAGGAGGGTGAAGCCTCCGCAGCCGGCCATAATCTGCTGGCAATAATCGCCCGGCAGGAGGGTAACCTTTCTGCAGCCCGGCAGGAGGCACACACTGCACTGAGCAGTATCACCAGTCAACAGAGTGCAGAGGCCGGCAATGCTCACCGTCTGTTGGGACAGCTTGATACTCAGGCCGCACACCTCGCTGTAGCGGAAGAACATTTCACCATGGCGCTGGCTATTGATCGCAGCAACAGTAATGGGAAAAAGATCATCGTGGATTTACGGTCATTAGCCGAGGTGGCCGGTCTGCGCGGGAATACGGAGCGGAAGCAGCAGCTTCTGCGGCATGCCCGTGAGGTTGCGCTGGCGCGAGAAGAAACTGAAACGGTGCGAGAGATTGAAGCTCTTATGCACACTACACCAGGAGGGTGACATGAAACAGAAAATGACGTATCTGGCAATGCTTGCAGTAGGCGGAACACTGGCCCTGTCCGGCTGCGCAACCAAGGTGGCAAAGTGTACCGGGGACACCGACACCCCGCAGCACCACTACCTGATGGGAATGAAGGCTCTGGAGGAGGGTAGAATTCCTGTCGCACAGGAGAAGTTTGAGCGTTCGCTCTACTGTAATGAAGAATATTCACTCGGCTATGATGGACTCGCCATTGTAGGAAGCGAAAAAGCCAAAGCCCAGCCGGACTCCGGATTTCGCGCTACGGAGGTAGAGCGGGCTACGGAGAGCCTGAACAAAGGTAAAAAGTTCGCCGACAAAACTGACGAGTTCTTCGATTATTACGTGGCCGGTATCCGCACCCGGTCGACCCTGAAGCAGAAGGGGTGGTTGAGTGACGCGGAAGATGCCTACAAAGATGCCATGAAACTGAAGGTGGACGAGCGTGCTCTGATTTATTACCAGGGAACCGAGGCTGCCACGTATTTTATGGGCATAGCCTACCTTGAAGCTCTTGAGTTCACCAAAGCCCGTGACAACTTTGCCGAAGTACTTAACGCTAAACGCGAGAGCACATGGCACGAGAAGGCCGACAAGGCCTGGAAAAAAGTGGACAAGATCGTCCTCGCCATGGCCGGCATTACCGTAGGGGACGTTGGCAGGAAGATCGCTCTTAAAGAATCGGTGACCCGCGCCGACCTGGCCGCACTTCTGATCGACGAATTGAAGGTCGAAAAGCTGATGGCCGGTCGTATCCCGGTCGCATCCCAGGCGCCCAAGGCTGAGTTCACTCCGGCTGACGTGCTCAGTCACCCCTTCCGGGAGGAAGTTCTGACCCTGATGAAGTGGAAAGTACGCGGCATCGAGCCCAAATACGATGAAACGACAAAAGCATATCTCTTCAAACCGGCAGATCCTGTCAGTCGCGCTGAAATGGCGTTTATTCTGGAAGATGTCCTGATCAAGCTGACCGGCAACGAGTCACTGGCGACCGCCTACTTCGGCCAGGACAAGTCCCCCTTTCCGGATGTAAAATCGACCTCCCCCTTCTACAATGCCGTCATGAATATGACCACCCGGGGCATCATGGAAGGCGAACTGTCAGGTGAATTCCGTATCAGCGATCCGGTGAACGGCGCCGAGGCGCTGCTGGCGATGAGAATGCTCAAACAGAAAATCAATGTGTATTAGCCGATAGCCGGCAAACAGACATATATCTGACAAAAAGGAGACACCACTTATGCAACGCATTACAACGGCACTCGCTGTCCTTTTAGCTCTGGTTGTATCCGCCCAGGCTGACAGTGTTCAGCTCGACGAAACCTTTGCCAAAGCCAACCAGTACCTCAAGAAGGAAAATCTCTCACTGACCGGCAGCCCTTCCGGCCGTGATGACCTGGCCGCCTTCAGCCAGGAGGCGATTCTGTTTTACGGCGAAGCATACGGTAACCCACAGCATGTCAATCCGGCTCAGCGGGAAGGCATGGCCAAGCGTGCTGCAGTGGTGACGGCACAGCGGGCAGTGGCCGAATACCTGGAGGGGTTTGCCATAATAAGTGACACCGTTGTGAATGAGGGTGTGTTGGTGAAAGATGTTATTCGCTCGGCGACAGCCGCTTTTATCAAAGGGACGCAAGTGATTTTCCAGGAGTACAATAAAGAGAAGGACACCGCCGTAGCCTTCATCAAAATCGATCTGCACGGACCCAAAGGGTTCGCCTCGATGCTCTACCAGAAAATGGCGACCGATCCCCAGTTAAAGAAAGCCATTGCCACCGACAAACCCGCCTTCAAAGCTACTCCGGCGGCTCTGGACCAGGCCTATGACGGCCTGATTATCGATGCCAGTGAGCAGGATTTCCGTCCGGCGTTGATCAACCGAATCTTCACGACCAAGGGTGAAGTGATCTACGATCCGGCCAAGATCAGCCAGAAGGTTCTGGTTGAGCAGGGGTGCGGCGAATACACCAACAGCGTGGATAAAGCCCGGGCTGCGCTGGAAAAACGTGGTGTAAAAAACGCTCTGGTGGTCAAGGCCGCCGGCTCGGTTAATAAAGCCGACCTGCAGGTCAGCGATGATGATGCCGTTACGGTTTTCTCCGCCAGCCAGAAGAGCTCCTTCTTCGCCGGCGCAAAAGTCGCATTTGTACTGAAGTAGGAACGGGAAAGCATCAGCATGTCAGATAACGGGAAATGGTTTCTGAGGCCATTTCCCGTTGTCTGTTATACTCCATTTAAAACCTGCTCATCGGGTGTCGTGACCATGATAACTCCCAGAATCCTGCCGATCGTTGTCTCCCTGTTGCTGATTCTGCCCGTTCCGGCGATACATGCCAAGACACTGCTCCTGACCGGTCATCTCTTTGGTGAAGCAGATGTCAGCGAGCAGCTGACGTTCGGGGTGGACCAGAACGTGACCATATTCAGCTACCGCTTCCCGATTCCGGCCAGCCAGAAATCGGCCGGCATCAACCAGCGTCTGGTGAACCATACCATTCAGGCTGATCCGAAACCGGCCACCCAGAAAGATGAGACCGACAGCTACGGCAACCATTTCAAGGTGCTGACCTGGAAAAACCTGAACAGCGATGCCCGCCTGACGGTTTCTTTTGGCGTGGCTATTGATGCTGATCTGACAACGCTTTCCTCCCGGGCCCCCTTTCCGGTTTCACCACCACCATCGGAACTGAGGCCGTATCTGAAACCGACAAAACTTGTGCAGAGTGACGATTCCGAAATCAGTGCAAAAGCCCGGGACCTTGTCACCGGTGCCGCCTCACAGGCAGCGGCGGTGGAGTCGATCCTCAACTTTGTCAGCGATCATATCCGCTATGAGACACCTCCGAAGTCATACGACGCCCTGTTCGGACTGACCACCGGAACCGGCAATTGTCAGAATTTCGCCCACCTCTCGGCTGCCCTGCTCCGTTCCGTCGGTATTCCGGCCCGGATTGCCGTAGGGTTGACGCTTAAGGAAAAATGGAAGGTGCCGGTTGGAAATGATTCGTTTATTGTTCAAGGGATGGGTGAAGGACTGCACGCCTGGCTGGAGGTCTGGTTTCCTGATCTGGGCTGGCTTCCCTGCGACCCGCAGCAGTCACGACAGTTCACCTCGACCCGCCATATCAAGTACAGTCATGGCCCTGAATGCATCGATCTGGGAAGCTCCTGGAGCGGTTCGCCTGTTGTTCCGCATTACAGCAGCGTGCTCAGCAGCAGCTTCAGCCGTGACGATATCGACCTGCGCCTGAACGGTACCAGCAGCGACCCGCGCGGCTACATCGTCAGCAACCAGATCAAGAGCTCCATCCCGGCACCGCTACCGGTCGTTGTCACGCCCATTCCCGAACCGCTGCCGGTTCCCGTTCCCGTAATTGTACCGAAGCCGAAACCTGATCCCGTCATCGTTACGCGTGCGCCACGTCCGCCAAAACCTGTTCCAGCGCCCAAAGCACTACCTGAACCAAAACCGAAACCTGTACCGGAGAAAATCACGCCGGTGCCGCTACTGCCACAACCTCTTCCCCAACCGGAACCGATACCAAAGCCAGAACCAAAGCCTGTGGCACCTGCCCCGCTCAAGGCTGGCAAAGATAGCGTGATTGTCTTCGGTAACCTGCGACTGCCCGGAAAGCTTGCCTTTTTCACGGAACAGGGCAACCGGGGTGAGGCTTCTCTTGAGCGTGAAACCGCCGAATATGTGACCGCACCGGGAAGCGTGTATGCTCAGGCGTTCACTGTTGAGCAAACGATGCGCCTCTCCAGCGTGGCGCTTGGCATGAAGAAATTCGGTGGAGATGGAACCGTCTATCTGGATATCGTCGCTGATGAAAACGGCAAGCCGGGTCTCACCAACGGTATCCGCACCCAGCCGATTTCGCTGGAACGAATCAAGAGGATACCGGGCTACGGCTGGTTGGAATTTCCGATTCCGGAGGATACGGCAGCATTCAAGGCGGGGAAATACTGGATCGTCCTGCGACGATCCGGAGATGCCATCATGAACTGGTATTTCACTCCCGGCAAGCCGTATGGAGGAGCGGATGATACCCGTTCAACGGCTCGTGGCTGGCAGTGGGAGGATATCCTGATGTTTGATTTTGTGTTTAAGGTAACTGGCAGGAACGGGCTTTAATGAGCACAAGGTATCCGGCCACCCCCGACAGCAGCGAACCGAGCAGAATGGCCAGTTTGTCGGCAGAGTCGTAGGCCATCTGATCGGTGAAAGCCAGGGAATCGATGAAAAAACTCATCGTGAAACCGATGCCGGTCATCAACGCTATTCCGTACAGCTGGGTCCAACTGCTCCCTGCCGGCAGTGATGCCAGTTTCAATCGAATGGCCACCCAACTGAACAGGAACACTCCGGTCTGCTTGCCGATAAACAGACCCAGCATGATCCCCAGTGGAACCGGCGTCAGCATCTGCCCCAGCGAGAGACCCCGCAGATCTATCCCGGCATTAACAAAGGCAAACAGTGGCAGAATCATGAACGAGACCCAGGGGTGCAGATCATGCTCGATGCTCTCGGACAGTGTCCGTTCGCTGCGCTCTACACGGGCATCCAGCGGAATCATAAAGGCCAGTGCCACACCGGCCAGGGTGGCGTGCACGCCCGATTTCAACACACTGACCCACAGTACGATACCCAGTAGAATGTAGGCCGCCCGGCGTACGACACCGGCTCTGTTCAGCGCAAGGAGTGCCAGCAGTGCTACGGCTGCAACCGCTATTGAAACCAGTGACAGGTCGGCGGTGTAGAACAGAGCGATTATGATAATCGCTCCCAGGTCATCAATGATTGCCAATGCTAGCAGAAATATTTTCAGAGATGAGGGGACTTTCTTTCCCACCAGCGACAGGATGCCAAGCGCAAATGCGATGTCGGTGGCGGTCGGAATGGCCCAACCATGCAATGATAACGGATCACTATAGTTGAAACCGAAATAGATCAGGGCCGGAACCGACATGCCGCCGATGGCCGCAATGACCGGCAAGGCTGCCTGTGACCAGGAGGAGAGACTTCCCCGCAGCATCTCCCGTTTGACCTCCAGCCCTACCAGTAGAAAAAAGACCGCCATCAAGCCGTCGTTAATCCAGAGCAGCAGCGGCTTGGCAATCTGCAGTGCTCCAAAGCGGATCTCGACCGGTGTATGCAGGAAGGCATTGTAGGCACTTGCCAGAGCGGAGTTCTTCAGTATCAGTGCCGCAACCGTCACCAGCATCAGCAGGATACCGGTCGATGATTCGCGTTCGTAAAATTCTCGTATTCTCGTTCTCAATCGGTTATTCCTCACTATCAAAAAGTGCTTCGAGTACGTCATGGAAGATGTTCTTTGACTGTTTACAAGACTTTTTTTGTCCACTATAGTGCAATCATGATAAGTTGCAATGAATTTATGTGCGATTCAGGTAGCAAGAGTTCCAGAACACTCTGCTTTTAAGGAGGTTTCACATGCGTAAAAATATATTTTGCTTTGTTATGGTGCTATCCCTGTCGGCTGCTGCAGCCTGGAGTGAACCGCCCTCCGCCAGCGATGACAGCCACCTGAAACAGCTTGAAAGCAGAGCTGCGGAAGTGAAATCAGGAAAGGCGGCCGAACTCGCCGAGGACGCGCTGAAAGAAGCTCTTGCCGGTGTGGCGTCTGTGCAGGCGGCTTCGGCAGGCGGAAACCGGAAACTGGCCCGACAGAAGAGTGACATGTCATATCTCCTGCTGGATGTTGCCGAGTCAAAGGCTGAGAAACGGGAACTGCTGGAACAGGTAGCGCTCAAAAGGGCTGAACTGAAAAAGCTTGAACTGCAGTTGGAAAAAAATCTTAGCGGGGAGGAAAAGTAAGATGAAAACTATTCTGACTCTTGTTCTGGCTGCCATGATTCTGACACCGCACACCACGTACGCCGCAGAGCGAGGTAAATCACAGGCTCAAATTGAAACGGCCCAGGCTGCCTTGAATGATTTCAAGACCAAGGCCGGCGCTGATGCCTCGCTCGTTTCCTCAGAGCTTGAGAGCGCCGCGCGCTACCTTGAAAAGGCAGCTGCCGCCCTGAAAGGGGGCGAGAAAATGTTTGGCGGCCTTTCAGACGAAGCTGAACAGGATGTGAACCACGAAACAGCGATGCTGGAGGTGACGCTCAAGTTAGCTGCTACCAAGCTCGAACGGACAAAAATCGGTGCGGAATTAACCTTATTGGGGAAAAAGGTTGATGCCATCAAAGCGAAGCTGAAAATATTTGATGACTTCAGGGCTGAAATCGCGCGCTTAAAAGCTGAATTGGCTACGAATGAAAAAGTCGTCAAGGAACGTGAAGCGCTGAAGGCTGAGAAGAGTGCCCTGGAAGCACAGATAGCCAAGCTCTCTGCGGAGATGACGCAACTTGAAGCATTGAAGGAGGAGAATCTCCGCCTGAATCGAAAGCTGGAAAACATCGAGGTCACTCAGCAGAGTATTCAGGTTCAGCCACGACCAAAGGCAGCAGCACCGGCACCAGAAGCGATAGTTATTCCTGTAAAGGTGGTTGAACCGCCAGTAGCGGAAAAGGGTATTGCGGCTCAGACTGAGGCAAATCCACCGCCTCCGGCACATGAGGTTGCACCACCTGTAGAAGCTGCTGAACCGCCGGTCACGGAAAGAATGCCGGACGTTGTAGCAGAACCTGAAAAGGTGAGCGGAGCCGAACCTTCAAAACCTGAAGAGGCACCTGCTCCGCTTGATGCAGCATCTTCCGCTGAAAAGTAACTGGTGATCATCGATGAGCGGGAGGTTGACATGCGCGCAGTAATCTCGTTAGCGATTATTATTGTCATGCTGACAACCTTAGCTGTGGCAGCACCTCAGAATCAACCGCCAGCTGCTGCATTGAAGACTGTACAACCGGCTGTTTCGCCACAGCCTGAAGCCATGGTTACGCTCGATAGTCAGCCGCTGTTTCCAATCAGGGTCCGGGTGCTCTCGTTTTCACCGGAAGACCGGGCCCGCCTCATTTCGGCCCGCCTGGCCAAGCTTGTTAGAAATCCGCTCTTCAATATCGATTCACTTAAAGTGGCCGATGGCGAGTCCACCAGCGATATCGTCTCCGGAGACACGATCCTGATGAGTGTGACGGAGGCAGAAGCTCTGGCTGAAGGGAAGACGCGCCTGGCTTTGGCTGAAGAACTGGCCGGTAAGATACGTGCGGCGGTTGTGGCACGTAATAAAGAGTACAGTACTCAGTCGCTTCTATCCGATGCTCTCTACACGGTTCTGGTGACGCTGGTGCTGATCGGCGCACTGCTGCTGATTAATCATTTTCATCCGAAAATCAGGGCGAAAGTTCATTCCTGGCGCGGTACCTATATCCGCTCGATCCGCTTTCAATCCTTCGAGCTGCTGCACGAAGAACGGATTTCCCTGCTGATCAACGCCATCCTGAATGTGACCCGAACCGCTCTCGTGCTCGGTCTGTTTTTTCTGTACATCCCGCTGGTGCTGAGTTTTTTTCCCTGGACCCACGGCGTGGCGGCCAAACTGCTGGCCTATACGCTGGCCCCGCTGGATACAATCTGGCAGACGTTCGTGGCGTCGCTCCCCAAGCTGTTCTTTCTGCTGGTGATTATTGTTATTACCCGTTACACCATCAAATTTATGGGATTCCTGTTTTCTGAAGTCGAGAAGCAGACCATCACCATACCGGGCTTTTACCCGGACTGGTCCGAGCCGACCTTCAAAATAGTCCGGTTTTTAATGCTGGCTTTTGCCGCAGTAGTCGCATTTCCCTATCTGCCGGGATCCGACTCGCCGGCCTTCAAAGGGGTATCAATTTTTTTGGGGGTGCTCTTCTCGCTCGGCTCGTCTTCAGCGCTTTCGAACATTGTGGCGGGTGTCGTCCTGACCTATACACGGGCTTTTAAGGTGGGGGACCGCATCAAAATTTCGGATGCGGTCGGTGATGTGATCGAAAACAATCTGCTGATTACCCGTATCCGGACTATCAAAAACGTCGATGTCACGGTTCCGAATGCCATGGTCCTTGCCAGTCATATCACCAATTACAGCTCATCGGCTGAGGAGCATGGTCTGATACTTCATACGACCGTTACGATCGGTTATGACGCTCCCTGGCGTCAGGTGCATGAACTGCTGATCGCTGCAGCGCGTGCAACAGAAAATATCCTTGAACTGCCGGCACCGTTCGTTCTGCAGACAAGCCTCGATGATTTCTACGTCAGCTACCAGATCAACGCCTTCACAGATAAACCGGCGGTCATGGCCCGCACCTACTCGGTACTTCACCAGAATATCCAGGAAAAATTCAACGAAGCCGGCGTAGAGATAATGTCGCCGCATTATTCAGCGCTGCGGGACGGGAGCATGATCACAACTCCCGAACCGTATCTGCCTGAATCGAACAAACGGAGAGCTACATCATAATCCGTGCAAAATCATCAAGCACACTGTTGGGCAGGAAAATTTTGAGATGGCGATATTCTGAACGATTGGAGATTTGCGCGAGAAGCAACGGAACTCTATCGCTGTTCCTCCTCAGTCGGAATTGGGCTTTCAGGCCGCTTCAAAAGGAACTCTCTTCCAATTAATTTCTAGCCAGGCAAGCCCGATCATTATTTTGTTGAAGGCTGAACCAATTATGGTACATTTCTGATATGGTCCAGATTAATTTTATCCTTAATGTGAACTTTTATCGCACGGATGCCGGAAATGAGCCGGTGCGTGATTGGCTTAAAGAAATTCCACGAGACGATAAGTGAATCATTGGCGAAGACATCAAAACAGCTCTGCTTGGCTGGCCGTTGGGAATGCCGCTTATCAGAAAGATTAACAAGAATCTTTGGGAAGTTCGCTCGTATTTGACGTACGGCATCGCGCAGCTTTTCTTTACTGTCAATGGGAGCCAAATGATTCTGATGCACGGATTCATCAAAAAATCAAATCAGACACCACAAAACGAACTCAATACGGCAACCACAAGATTAGGTAACTATTGGAGGAAAAAACGATGAATAACATTCACTCGGGATCAGATTTTGATGATTTTCCGCAAGAAGAAGGCTTGTTGGAGGATGTAGAAGCAACTACAATCAAGCGGGTTGTCGCGTATCAGATTGAAAAAGAGATGCAGAAATCAAACCTCTCAAAAACTGCACTTGCACACAAGATGCACACAAGCCGCTCGGCACTGGACAGATTGCTCGACCCAGGGAATGTTTCCGTTACATTACAGACACTAGAAAGGGCGGCACTGGCACTTGGAAAACGATTGAAAGTAGAACTCGCCTAGAAAAACTGCTGCTAAATATCCCAACAGAAACATTCAAAAAGAAAGAAAAAGCAGAAAGGCAAAACAAGTTTCCAACCAGAAAGTCAAACCAGTCTAAAAACCGGCGGGCCAACTTCATGCCCGTTTAACAAGGATACCCAATTCAGTGCCACGCAGCAAAATTCTCGCACTACATCCATTTATTTACCAAGGACAGGAAACCAATGAAAACTGCAATTCTTATGATGGCTCACGGCAGCCGTATAGCCGAGGCTAACGATGCTGCACGTGACGTGGCTAAAATGGTTCAGGAAATGACCGGCTTTGAAATTGTCGAAGTATCTTTCCGCGAGATGCACGAACCGGATATCCAGCAGGGGATTGATACCTGTGTTGCGCGGGGTGCTAAACGTATCCTGCTGATGCCGTATTTTCTCTTTATGGGAGCCCATGTCCAGCATGACCTGCCCGAAGAGATTGAAACCGCACAGAAGCGTCATCCAGGTTTGATCATGGCGATGGGTGGGCATCTGGGAGCACACCGCAAGCTGGCCGAGATTGAAGCCGAGCGGGTCGGCGAAGCGCTGGAAAGGTTGGGGTGGAACTGATGGAATCTTTGACCATGAAACCGGAAGAGATTGAAACCGAGTCGTTCCGCATCATTGATTGTGAGGCGGGTGATCATGGCTGGGCAGAATCGGAATGGCAGATTGTGCGCCGAGCGATTCATACCAGCGCCGATTTTGAGTATGTACAATCCATGGTGCTTTCCGATGACGTCGTTGAGGAGGCTATTGCAGCACTCACGAGTGGAGCTGGAATAGTCACCGACACGAATATGGCTCTTTCCGGCATCAGCAAACCGCGCATGGCGGCGTTCGGATGTGCGGTGTCCTGTCATGTGGCTGACTCTGATGTGGCCGAACTGGCCACGCGTGAAGGCATTACCCGGTCGATTGCTGCCATGCGTAAAGCTGTTGCCAATCCGGCCAACCGGATTTTTGTGATCGGCAATGCCCCGACGGCGCTGTTCGAACTGCTTCGGCTTGTTGAAGCCGGCGCCGCAAAACCGGCGCTGATCATCGGTCTGCCGGTTGGTTTTGTCGGAGCCGAAGAGAGTAAAAATGCCCTGGCTGCCGGAGGGCATGCGATTCCATTCATCACCAATATTGGTCGCAAAGGTGGCTCAAATGTGGCAGCAGCCGTGGTGAATGCGCTGACGATTCTGGCTACCGAACGGCAATGAAAAAAACAGTCCGCTCAGGCCCTTCGACTCCGCTCAGGACGGGCTACACGACCGGAGCATGCGCCGCCGCTGCCGCAAAAGGTGCTGCTCTGATGTTGATGCAGCAGGTTGGTATCGCTGACGTCAGTATTGATCTTCCAACCGGAGCCGTAGCCGCCTTTGAACTGCATGGCCAGTCGTTTTCGGAGCATGAGGCGACTTGCTTTGTCATTAAGGATGCCGGCGATGATCCGGATGTGACTCATGGTGTCGAGGTGTGGGCGCGGATCGCGGCAAATCCCCCCCGACCCCCCTTTATTGAAGGGGGGAGTGAAATCAGAATCAAAGGTGGAACAGGCATCGGCAAGGTTACCAAGCCTGGATTGGCGATCCCCCCCGGCGAATGGGCCATTAATCCGGTGCCACGCAAGATGATCGAAGCATCTGTGCGGTCAGCCTTTTCACTCCATGCCCCTTGCCCCTTGCCGCTTGTAGTAACTATTTCCATCCCCGACGGTGAGGAGCGCGCTAAAAAAACCCTTAACGCCCGTCTCGGAATTATCGGAGGACTTTCGATTCTGGGGACTACCGGCATTGTGCGCCCCATTTCAACTCAGGCCTGGACCGACACCATTGACGCTGCGCTGGACGTCGCCAAGGCATGCGGGTGCGAGAATGTTGTCCTCTCCACCGGTCGCAGCAGCGAGATGGCTGCCCAGAATTTTTTCACCCTTCACTCCTCACCTCTCACCCTTCCAGAAGAGGCCTGTATCATGATGGGCGATCACGTTGCTTATGCCCTTCAGGCCTGCGCCAAGCGCGGCTTTATGCAGCCGATCATCGCCTGCCAATTTGCCAAGCTGCTTAAAATTGCCTGCGGGCATGAGAATACCCATGCCGCCGCTTCTGATCTGGATCTGGCCGTTCTGCGGGGATGGGCTGAAGCGGCCGGGTTTTCAGCTGAAATCATCGCTCTAATCAATCAGGCCAATACTGCCCGTGAAATTGCGGTTGCCAGCGGATTTGATCCGCCGCTCATGCAGCTCGTAATGTATCATGCCCGGCAGGCAGCGGCCGTCCATGCACCTGGTTCAGAAGTGCTGCCCCTGCTCTGTGGATACGACGGCGGTGTTATTTCGAGCTCTTTACATTTTTAGTGTGGTAGTGTATGAGATATCTACCGTTTTGGTTAGAGTGTTTTATCGGGAACCGTATGAGCTCCTCTCCGCGCTACATAACATCGTTGCTTATGGCGGCCATCTACCTGCTGATGGTTTTTAGCCCATTGGCTCCGCTTGCCATGCATTCAAAGCGGGTGGCGCATGCTGTGACGGGAGAATGTTCGGGCGATTGCCGGATTGACGGCTGCTCACTTGAGCATAGTGCTGCACATGCCTGCTGCTGCTGGCAAAAGAAGCTGAAAGGGGCTGTGGCTCATGCCGACGAGCATGCCGTACCTACGGTTGTAAAAATCAAAAAAGCGGCAAAAAGCTGTTGCGCTGCATCGCAGCCTGCCGGACATGATCACGATTCTTCTACCGCATCCAACGAAACCACCCGTAAAGGAACCGCAAAAACGACTACTATCGGTACTGCTCCCTGCGGCAGCAAGCTCTTTGCGCTGTGGGGTTTTGAGAAAATGCCGCACCTGCCGCACCTGTTTACGGCAGAAAATAGTACTCCTCTGGAAAAAAGCTGTTCTTCCTCCATACCGTTCAGGCTGACGTCCCGCTACAACGACCCACCCGATCCGCCTCCTCAAATCAGCAGAACCTGAAACTCTAAAATAACCTGAAGCGCGTCTGAAACAGTATCACTCCCGGTTGGCAAGCTTATGTGCACTTCCGGTTTATCTGTTCAGACCTGTTGTCGCCCCCTGCTTTTTTTCAGGGTGCCAGCATATATGGTTACAATTATCTGCAGACAATAAATTATGGATCGTTATGAAGCATCAAACCGGCTTACATATGAAGCAGGCCAGAACCGCCGGGCTTGCGGCGACACTGCTGCTGCATGCCGCTCTGCTCTACGGTCTCTGGAGTTACCACCTGATACCGCCACCGAATGAGGCGCTGACCATGTTTGTAAGCGTCATTAATCCTGTTTCAAAGGCAAAAAATGCCGGACCGCCTGTCCCGCAAACTCCTCAACCAGATCCGGTCAAACGGGAAATACCTCGACCAGTTGCGCCTTCAGCTCCACTGATTCTGGCGAGCCCGAGGCCGGTTACGTTGCCATCTGAACCGGTTGTACCGCCTGCGCCGGTTGTAAAGGTCCAGCCAGCCCCTCAACCGCTGAGTTTGCCTGCTGTTTCCCGGACGGAAAATGTATCGGCATCTGTTTCAGAAGCTCAACCGGTACTTCTGGCCGGTGAACTTTCAGTAAGCTGCGCGGAGCGGACGGCGCCTTCTTATCCGAAGCAGTCGCTCCGGCTTGCCGAACAGGGTAAAACCGTTCTGTTGGTCGAGCTGGATGAACGTGGCCGGGTGGTTACGGTCGATGTAAAGACATCGTCAGGCTTTTCGCGACTTGATGAGGCCGCTGTCAATGCGGTAAAAAGCTGGCGCTGCAGCCCGGCCAGACGTAATGGGGTCGCAGTGCGTTCGGTTGCCGTGCAGCCATTCAATTTTGCGTTAAAAGGACGCTGACATGGAACAGAAACTCGGATTTGCCCATTTTATTTCACAAACTGATGGTGTTGGTTTAGCAGTACTCCTGCTTCTGATCGGGATGTCGGTTGCCAGCTGGTATCTGATTCTGACCAGAACGATAGCAAACTTTTCCGCCCGTAGACGGGCCGATCTGTTTCTTAAAAAGTTCTGGGAGGCCGAGTCATTGCAGGACATGGAAAAGATCCTGCAGTGTGAAGATGCAGATAACGCCTTTGCCGAACTCGCCAACCAGGCCTTGACTGCAGGGCGGGACGGAAGTCGCCATGGTGTTCAGAAACTAGCGTCGGCCGGCGGGCTTTCCGAGTTTGTTACTCGTGCCCTGCGTAATGCTCTCGAACAGGAGGCCGCCCGCAGTGAAACCGGCTTGACCGTGCTGGCAACTGCCGGTTCGGCTGCTCCCTATATCGGTTTGTTCGGTACCGTCTGGGGTATCTACCATGCTCTGGTGTTTATCGGGTTGAGCGGTCAAGGAACATTGGAAAAGGTGGCCGGTCCGGTCGGTGAAGCTCTGATCATGACCGCTGTCGGCCTGGCTGTCGCCATCCCGGCTGTATTGGCCTACAACTCGTTCAATCGTCGCAATCGTATCTGGCTGGCCCGTCTGGACGGTTTCGCCCATGACCTGTACATGCTGGTTACCGTTGGTGAAAAGACATCAACGGACTCACCGTTTGAAGTGCGGCAGAATTCTGCCGTGCAGACTCGCTGAAAAGGAAGCGGATATGGCAATCGGAAGTTTTAATCAACGCCGCCAGCAGGGGCCGATGTCAGACATGAACATGGTGCCGATGGTGGATGTCATGCTGGTGCTGCTGGTCATATTCATCATCACGGCACCGCTCTTAACCCATGCGGTCAAGGTTGATCTCCCCAAGGCATCCAGTTCTGCCAATATTACCAAGCCTGACCATATTCAGTTCGGCATACGCAAAGACGGCTCACTGTTCTGGAACGGGGAATCCGTTTCTCTGGTTTCACTGTCGGCACGGTTTGCAGCCGAAGCAAAAAAAGAGCCGCAGCCGGAGCTGCACATTCGTGCCGACCGGCAGGCATATTACGAACTGGTGGCTCAGGTTATGTCCAGTGCTACCAAGGCGGGCATCACGCGAATCGGTTTTGTAACCGATCCGAGCAACGTTCAATAAAGGAAGAACATCATGAAGAAGCTGCACACGATTATGCCGGTTGCCGTACTGCTTGTTCAGCTGAGCTCCGCAGCGTATGCGGAAAAGGTTGAAGAGTTATCGGAAATCACGGTCTCAGGAACACAGGAAGAGTCTTCGGCCAGTTCTGCAAGTACATCCCGTCTTAATGAAGCGGGTCTGGGGTCACAGAAGGCTGCAACCAGCGATAGCGCGCGACTATTACAAGATGTTCCGGGAGTAAGTCTTTACGGAGCAGGGGGCATTTCAAGTCTTCCTGCCATTCACGGACTGGCGGATGACCGTATACGTGTTCAGGTGGATGGCATGGATCTTACGTCGGCCTGCCCCAACCATATGAATTCGGTGCTTTCCTACATCGATCCGACCAAGGTTGCCAAAGTCACCGTGTTTTCCGGTATCACACCGGTCAGCGTCGGGGGTGACAGCATCGGAGGTTCTATACAGGTGGAGTCAGCATCGCCCGAATTTGCCGACGCCGGTGAGAACGTACGTGTCAAGGGGAAGGCCGGTTCGTTCTTCCGTAGCAACGGCACCGCCTTTGGCTACAATTTCGGGGCCACACTGGCCGGACGATGGGTAAATGTGTCGTATAGCGAGTCAAGCTCTCAATCGGATAATTACAAGGCCGGGAGGGGCTTTAAACCGGTTACCCAGGGGCAGGAGGGCGGTCCGCTGATCCCCGGAAATGTTGTCGGATCGTCGTCATACAACGGAGCGACAAACAGGGATATCGGTCTGGCGCTACGCTACGAAGGGCACCTGATGGAGCTGAATTTGAGTCGGCAGGAGGTCGATTTCGAGGGTTTTCCAAACCAGCGTATGGACATGACCGCCAACAGAAACAGTCAGATCAACCTGCGCTATACGGGCCAGTATCAGTGGGGCGAACTGAAAGCACGCATCTACGGCCAGGACACCGCACACAAGATGGACATGGGATCTGACAGGTTCTTTTACGGTACCGGCATGCCGATGGAAACAAAAGCCGAGACCAGAGGGGCGCAGCTGCAGGGGAACATCATGCTCTCTGAAAAGGATACCCTGCGGGTAGGCGCCGAGTATCAGAATTATACCATGAACGACTGGTGGCCGGCGGTCGGAGGCTCAATGGGGCCGAATGCGTTCTGGAATTTGGATTACGGACAACGGGAGAAATTTGATGCTTTTGTTGAATGGGAAGCAGAGTGGAATCAGCAGTGGCTCAGCCAGCTGGGTGTCCGCAGCGACACAGTTGTGACTAATGCGGGCCCCGTTCAGGGGTATGATAATGGTCTGGCCGGACTCTGGGGCAACGATGCGGCTGCTTTCAACGCGCGGGGGCATGAGCGGACCGACCATAACTGGGATCTGACGGCTTTGGCGCGCTATACCCCGGGTGCGGCGCAGAGCTATGAAGTCGGGTATGCGCGTAAATCACGCTCGCCGAATCTCTACCAGCGCTATCCCTGGGCTACCAATGCCATGGCGGCCTTGATGAATAATATGGCCGGAGATGGCAACGGCTATGTCGGCAATAATGACCTGAAACCCGAGGTGGCCAACACGGTCAGTGTCACCGGCGACTGGCATGCAGCCGACAAAGAGCAGTGGGGAATAAAGGCGACCGGCTACTATACGTACGTGCAGGACTACATTGATGCGCAACGCTGCGACTTCGGTCAGTGCAGCCCCGCGAACGTGGCTGCCACAAACGGATTTGTGCTGCTTCAGTATGTAAATCAGTCTGCCCAACTGTACGGTCTGGATCTTTCCGGGCATGTGATGTTGGGAAAAACGGTCGATTTCGGCAGTTTTTCCGCGACCGGGCTGCTGAATTACGTCAGGGGTGAAAACAAGACCACGGGCGATAATCTCTACAACATCATGCCGCTGAATGCGAAGCTGTCTGTTATCCAACGCTTGGGGGGCTGGTCTAATACCCTCGAATTACAGGTGGTTGCGGATAAGGAAAAGGTGTCGCAGGTCCGCAATGAGATGCAGACCGGAGGCTACACTCTCCTCAATCTGCGCAGCAGCTACGAGTGGAAATATGCCCGGCTTGATGTCGGTATCGAAAATCTCTTCGACCGCTTTTATTCGACTCCGCTGGGGGGCGCGTACGTTGGTCAGGGGGCGTCGATGACAACAAACGGCATTGCGTGGGGAGTTCCTGTCCCCGGCATGGGGCGCTCGTTCAATGTCGCGCTGAACATGCACTTTTGAAACAACACAGGGTAAAAGGAAAAAAAATCATGAACATCAGCGAGAGCATAATATTTAGCACGGCGTTAAGATTCGTTTTTCGTAGGGGCTGCGTCCCAGACCCGCCCTCGATGCAATTGTCTACAATGATGCCTGTTGCAACAAGGGCGGGTCACGGACCGCGCCCCTACAAAATCTCAATTTTATACCGTTTGCAGTATATCTTTAAAAAAGAACGGGTTGTCTTCAGTATTTCAGCTTTGATTCTGATGCTTTCGGGGGCTTGCGGTATCACAGGCCCTTCAATCGAAGCGCGCCAGCAGACTATCAGTTTCGGCACTGCTCCGCAGTTGTCTCAAGGAGGCAGCGCAACCGTTACGGCCACAGCCAGTTCCGGCCTGGCAATCAGCTATAGCAGCACGACGCCAAACGTCTGCACTGTTGATGCCGGTACGGGTATTGTCACTGATCTTATCGGCGGCACCTGTACCATTGCCGCCAATCAGTCCGGAAATTCTACATTTGCTCCGGCACCTCAGGTGACACAGAGTATTACGGTCAATTTCAATCCCGATCAGACAATCAGTTTTGGTCCAGTGCCTGTACTGAGTTTTGGCGGAACTGCACGCGTAACGGCCTCAGCCAGTTCCGCGCTGGCGGTACGTTACAGCAGCATGACTCCAACGGTCTGTATGGTTGATAGTACCAGCGGTCTGGTAACCGATCTTACGGTCGGGACGTGCAGCATTGCTGCAGATCAGCCAGGCGACACCTACTTCAATCCGGCTCCGCGGGTGATACAGAGCATAACAGTTTCTGCTCCATCAGGTAGTACGGTTCCCGCTGCACCTACCGGAGTTCTTGCTACAGCGGGTACTGTTTCCAATACGGTTAGCGTTATTGTCGGTACAACCAACAGTGGGGGCAGTCCAATCACCGGCTATACCGTGACTTCCAAGCCAGCCGGTATCAGTGCGACCGGGACTGCATTTCCTCTTACGGTCTCCTGTCCGTCAACATGTTCCGGTTACGCTTTCTCGGTTACTGCTGCGAACGCCCTTGGTAGTGGAGCGCCGTCAGAGTATGCCGATGTTATAACTGCCTATAACGTAGTAGAAACATTTTATGAGCCTGATACACAGCCCAATAATTCAATATTTATCGGATCGTTTACGTTCAACGCTACAACCGGCACGGTGACGAATCTTCGCGGCACTCTGAGTGAATCAATGACAGGCGGGGCGGTTGGTTATCCGAATGACACGATGACCTGGTTAACGCTCAATAATCAGCTTTCGTCAGTTTATGAGCCGACGCTGGGAGGTGTGCTGGTAACCACCTTTCTGTTGCCGACAACAAACACTCTTTCGACAGCGTGGGGCGGGAATGGATGGGAGCCGGGCACAGGAAACAGTCAGTATTACGGTTTTCCGGGTGCCCTCAACCCCAAAGCTGGCGGGGTAGGCAATGCCTATGCCAGGATATTCGTTAACACAGCGAATCCGGCGGCAGCGTTGACACAGGCTCAAGTCGACAAACTGGCGTATGCAGACTGCGCCGCTGGCGGCATGATGAGCTCAGTCTGTATGACCGGGACGACGATTGCCGGGTATGGAACGGTCGGTTCGATGAGTGGTTACCCCAAATCTCAAATTATTACGAAAGGATTAGCAGAATAAGTTTCATGTTCAGACTACCCCGCTTCATACCTGCACTCGTGCTTGTCATCCTGTATGCGACGATTGTCGTCAGTCCGCTTGCGCCTCTTGCTATGCGTACGGAGCTGGTCGCCCAAATTTTAATCGGCGAATGTGCCGGCGAATGCTCGCTGTGCGGCTGTTCTACGGAACGGAGCGCCAATCATACCTGCTGCTGCTGGCAGAAAAAGTTACTGGCTGGACACGACGACGAACATTACGAAGATCATGGCGACGACCAGGATCAGGCTGATTGCTGCAAGAAAAACCAGACCGGTACAAAAAACATACTGACGACTATCAGTTCACGACCCTGCAGCAGTGGGAAAACCGCTGCATTGCTGGGTGTGGAGCACGGGGATGTCTTCCCGTATGCTCTCGGCACGACTGATCCTGTTGTGTCGGAAGCGACCTTAACGGCACGCAGTCCTGACTGCACAATTGATTGGCCTGGTGAACCTCCGGACCATCCCCCCCAAATCTCTTTCCTTGCAACCTGAATTTTTTTGTGAACGACCTAATTCAGAAAAAGGAGAGATGTATGAATATACGATCACTATTTGTAATAGTTACATTATTCATGGTTATTCTTGGATCCGGAGGGCAGGCGCAGGCAGCAATGGCCTATTCTACCCCGCCGAGCTGGATGCCAATGACCATGCTTGACATCAGTTTCGATGCGACCACCAACAAGCTTGCCATAGTACCCACCACGTTTGCTGCACCATTGTCGACCAACACAAATATGATGGGGGCACCCACGGCGGGAATTGCCGGTTTCGACCCGGCCCAGCCCTATGCTGTTCTCAACAGTACTGCTTTCAGTCGTCGCTTCGGCTGGAATGATGCCAATGAAATGACCGCTGCCGCGATCCTGCCCGCAGTGCAGGCATATTATGGACCAAATGCCAACATCTGGATCCAGAGTCTGTCACAGTCCCCGGGGCTCAATACCTACCAGGCTATCGGTGCTGATGGGCTCGAAATGAGTAACACCTATCGACTCATCTTTGGTTACAACACGAGTGATCCCAAGAAGTGGAAATGGGACGGCATGATGGACCATAACACCAATGCAGTGGCGTTCAGTTCTCTGATAAAACCAAACCAGTTTTTTTCAGCCTACTACAAGATTTATGTGGGTGACGCGACCGGCAATGAGCTGCTGGTCGATAAAAACGGCGTTAAGGTTGCCTCGGCAGCCACAGACACCATCTGGGGTTGGCAGGGACCACCCTTTGTTTTTACCAGCCAGACCGGGGTAGCTACCAGTACTTCACGTGAGTCCGATGTCTATACCCATACAGACGCCAACACTACGATTGCCATCACCGGCGGGGACGGTGAGTATGCCATCTCCACCGATGGCGGAACTAACTGGAGCGCCTGGACCGCGGTAGCCGGAACGATAAACACCAATGACAAAGTCAAAGTGCGCCAGACATCTTCCGCAGCTGCCGGAACGACAACGACCGCTACGCTGGCTATCCCGACGGCCAACGGCTCAGGACAATTTCGTGTCACAACGGTTGGTTCGATAACAACTCCTGCAGCATTCAGCTTCACCAGCCAGACCGGTGTTGCCATCAGCACTCCCATAACATCCAGTAATGCAACAGTTTCCGGCATCAATGCACCGGCCAGCATCTCCATAAGCGCTGGAGGAGAATATGCAATTTCAACAGATGGTGGAACCAATTGGGGTAGCTGGACTTCCGTAGCCGGTACCATAGCAAACACCAACAAGGTTAAGGTGCATCTGACCTCTTCAGCCAACGAGGGTGTCACCTCTTCGACAACTCTGACCATCGGCGGTGTCTCCGGCAAGTTTGTCGTGACCACAGGCACCTCTGTTACGCCTTCGCTCTCCTTCACACCGGTAACCAATGCTCCTGCCAATACCTCCGTTTCCGGCATGCCATTTTCTGTTACCTCCAATGCCATCACTGTTACCGCTGACTCTACCATCAGCGTAGCCGGTGGCATAAATCCGGACTACCAGGTCTCAACAGACAACGGAGTTAGCTGGAGTGCTGCGTCTACTACTACTCCGGCCACTGTTGCGACGGGAAATCTGGTAAGGGTGCGTGTGGTTCCTGCAACAACACCATTCACGACATCGGTCACCAACCTGAATCTGGGTAGTTTTGTCGCCAGCTTCAGCGTAACCACCGGTTATGCAAATCCGCCTTCCTGGATGCCGATGGCCATGCTGAATGTGGAATATGACTCCGACACCAAAAAACTAATGGTTCAGGATATAAACTCTCATCCCTCGTTCCCTGGAACGACCATGCCGGCCCTGACATATATTCCGGCCGGAACGTATGACCCGACTAAACCCTGGAGCGCTATCAATGGCGGGGTGGCTATCAGCCGTCAACTCGGCTGGGATGACAGTTCCGCGCTTCACGGATCCGGGTTGACACTGCCCGGCAGTCTTCCCTATCAGGTTCAGGCCATGTATCCGGGAGGCAGCATCTGGATCGAGCGCGTTTCACAGTCACACGGTCTTGAAACCTATTTTGCTGACGGTATGTTCGGAGTCGGCGGGACCAGTAGTGGTGCATTAACAGGTACGCCTCAGCCCTATTCAAACATGATGACTGGCCTGCCGATCGTTTACGCCAACAACTATACCGGCATATTCGGTACAGGTGGCAGCTCAACCAAGTGGAAGTGGGACGGCACCATGATCCACAATGTCTATGCAGTTCCGGCAGCCTCCATCACCGAGCCGAACCAGGTCTTCACCGCCACCTATAAGGTCTATGTAGGCGATGCCACTGGTACCGAGATATTAAATACGGACGGAAGCTCCACCAGCACCACTGAAATTTGGAGCTGGAAGGGGCCGGCATCGCCTTTTATCTTTAGTTTTACTGGTCAAGCCGATGTACCCACCAGTACTTCAATTGAATCGAATACCATAACGGTTGCCGGGATTGCCGCTCCGGCTTCGATCTCTGTAATTGGAGGCGAATATGCTGTTTCCACCGACAGCGGTGCCAATTGGAGCGTATACTCAAAAAGTGCGGCAACGGTAAGTGCCGGCAATCAGGTAAAAGTTCGCCAAACTTCTTCGTCCATGCCGGGAGCCACTTCCAACACTACGTTGACTATCGGAACTATCCCTGGAATTTTCAGCGTCACTGCAGTCAAGAGGAATGGTTCCAGCGGAACAGGTGCAGCACCTTCCATTGCCGATGCACTCAAGACTCTGCAGGGATTCTTTGATCCCACAAAACTGACTCCGGCGGAAAAGATACGTTATGATGTAGCGCCGCTTGCTGTTTCCGGTGCTCCGCAAGGTAATGATGTCATCGATATTGCTGATGTTATTTTGATTTTGAGAAGAAGTATCGGTATCGGCAGCTGGTAGTAAGAGGTACATCAACCCCGCCTGCTCTCTGAGCAGGCGGATCTTACCAATAAGGAGATTCACTTCTATGATTAAAAATATTTTGCGGTCCAGTATCTTTTTATCAGTTTGTTTAATGTTTGCAGCGTGTGGGGGGGGCGGAAGTAGTACACCTACGAATACAACAGCAACTCTCAAGGTTAATTTGAGTGGCGACCTCGGTACACAAACCATAGCCGGTACCGGTTTTACCGTAACTCTACCGGCCGATGTGACACCGGCCCAGGTTAACGGTGCCGTTGCAACCACTGTTGTCACTTCGTCCGGTACGTTTACCGGAAACACAATTGCGCCGGTAGTTACCTATACTGTAGCAGCTGGTACAACCAAAGGAACACTCCAGATAGTGCTGGCCAGTTCAGAAGCTGCAGGTGTGAATACTGTCGGTGAAGTAGCGACAATAACGCTGCAACTGGCTAACGGCGCGGCTCCCGTGGCTGCTGATTTTAATCCCCTGACCGCTGTCAACGCTACCGACACTCTCGGGGCACCCATTGCGGGCATTACGTCGGCTACAGTTTCTGCAGTAACCTTGCAGTAACTGTCTCGGCATTCACATGAGTGCGCTGATGTTGCGCGCTCAGGTGAATGCGCCCCATTTCCTGACTGACAATCTTTCTGGAAATATACTCAGCAGCCTGCTATTATCCCAATCACATTTTTTCACCGATCACATTTGAGGAGTATCACTATGAAAAAACAAATTATCGCATTATTCGCCGCTGCTGCGCTCACCCTGAGCGGCGGTGCAGTATTGGCCGGACAGATGGAAGGGCATGAAGGTCACAAACAAGGTAGCGCAGCCGAAGCAAGCCACGCAGATGTCAAAAAAATACAGTCCTGCGCACACTGCGGTATGGATCGCGAAAAGTTTTCCCATTCCCGCATGCTGCTCACCTATGCTGACGGCACTACGGTCGGTGTATGCAGTCTCAACTGCACCGCTACCGAATTGAAGGCCAGTAAGGGTAAGGTACTTAAATCGATTCAGGTTGGTGATTACAATAGCAAAAAACTGATCGATGCTGAGAAAGCAACCTGGGTGATCGGCGGCAGCAAAAAGGGAGTTATGACGCGCAATGCGAAATGGGCCTTTGCAGCAAAAGGTGATGCCGAGGCATTCATAAAGAAAAACGGCGGCAAGTTGGGGACATACAAGGAGGCGTTGGCTCTGGCGGAGAAGGAATAAACCGTAGATTACCCATAGGTATGGACTTTAACAGATTTTCTTCAGGGGCGAACCGGGTGGTTCGCCCCTTCGTATTTTCAAGACTGGAACATGATCCGGAATATGAGGCAGGGCCTGCCATGCTAACATTCGTTGCAGTGCGTTTGTGTTGAATCTGATTTTATGATTGTGCCATCTGGCGACGTTGCAGGAGCATACCCAATGCCCCGATACCTGCCAGTACTCCCCACGGTCCCAGGGCCGGTACTGCCGTGCTGACCGGCTGGTAACCTGGATCCAGATGTTCGCTCCCGCTCCATAAATACCCATGCGGTTGAATGGAAAACCGATGAAAAAAGAGCACCTCCGGAGAGGTGCTTGTGAAGTGTCACGTATAACGAACGTCAAGCGGTGCGATGGCAGCTGTTTCAAGTGTTGAGGTTCATGCGGCGTTTACCGTAGACGGCCAGGCCGAATAGGCCGGCACCCAGCAGAACAACGGTAGCCGGTTCCGGAACCGGTGCGGGGCCGGAAGCATAGGAAATGCTGTCTACCGTAAAGTTTGCTCCAAGGTCACTGTAGGCAAAATAGAGAGAAATCTCGTCAAAGAAAGCTCCTGAATAGGTAAGTGTTCCGACGGCATCACCGAAAGCACCAAAAGTTGGATCAGTTCCAGCTGCTGTAAACAGAGCAAATGAAGTCAGATCAACGTCTCCACCACCAGCCAACTTGGTCGTTGCAAGCAGGGATCCGTCAACGAGGTCGCTGCTGTATACATTGAACAGGTTATAGCCGAGGGTAATGGATGATACGGAAGATAAAAAACTGAGTTTCAGGACGCCATCCGTGTTGCCGTACACCCCAAGTTCATCAATCGAAGCGGAGGCTGGGGTACCGAAATTATCATAGGCAAAGGTAACGTCGCCAAGGGTATAGGGTGTCGCAGTAATATCCGTGTAGGGTACGCCGGAAAAATCTACGGTAAACGCCAGTGCCGAGCTTGCAACAAGCATCTGAATAATGATGGATAAAATCAATACATATTTCTTCATGATATGAGCTCCTTGTGAAAGTCCCTGGGAAGGGGTGTCCCTCCCCAGGGTAACGCCGTTATTTCGTGGTTACCAGCAGCGTGTTCGAAAGCGGTGAAACGCCGTTGGTATTGAAGGCCTGCACACGGTACTGGTATGCAGTTTTTGTAATGAGCGCCGTGTTACGGAATGTTGCCGTATTTGCAGCTGTTGTGGCGACCCGGGTCCAGGTTGCGCCGTTGTTGGCACTGCGCTCTACATAGAATCCGGTTTCAATCGTGGATGTGTCGGTCCAGTTCAGAATCACGTAGGTGGCTGTGATTGCCGATGCCCGCAGAGCTGACGGGGCGGTTGGTGCTGCAAGTGATGTACGTGCCGACTTGATATCGCTGTAGATAGATGAAACAGTACCGTTGACCGCTTTAACACGGTAATTATAGGTTGTTCCGGCAGCGACGGTGGTGTCAGTCCAGGTATTGTAACCGATCCCGGTTGCACCTGTTGTCTGCGACGCAATAACCGGCAGCGCAACAAAAGCACCTCTGCTGCCGTTGGGGTTGACAAGCTGACGCTCGACGATGAAGCCGGTTTCGTCGATGGCCTGGTCGTACCATTTGAGTGTTACGCTGCCGGTAGTAACTGCGGCTACCTGCAGGTTTTTCGGTTCAGTCGGGGTTGCACCGGGGGTAGTAACTTCAGCAATTGCACTGAATGCGACGGTCTCCAGGGTACCGGTGATGGCATCGCCACCGCCGAGACCGAAGTTGAATTCAAGAATCTGATCGTTCAGCGGGTCGCTGAAGGTTGCATCGTTGACGGCATAGACCATATAACCGTAGGTTTTGCCCGGTTTAACAACATGGTCAAAGCTGGTCTGGGCTTTGTCGACTATGGCAAGACGGTCCCAGGATGCATTGGGGAGGCCAACACCCCACATGTCATTGGTGCCGGCAGTACCAAAGCGTACCAGAACGACATATTTTTCGGCACCGGCAACAGCTCCCCAGCTGATCTGGTTTTTGAATGGGGTCAGTGATACTGCCGTTACGGTTGGTACAGCAGGGGCTGCAAGCTGGGTTGTGTCGGCAACGTCAATCGAGAATGGTGCGCCTTTGCCGGTGGCAAGCCAGGAAGCATACATAACGCCACCCCAGTTGTTCATCAGTGGCTGGCCATTAAGGTCGTTTATGGCGGTTACGTTGATATTGTCACCCAGATAGTTAGGGGTGAAGGGATAGTTAACTTCGTTGATACTTGGAGTTCCTTCCGGTTTCGGACCGCCCAGGGTTGCCGGGCGTGCAGGGAAGGCAGGATCTCCAGTGAGATCCTTCACTGTTTCCTGGTTGTTGCGGTCTTTCAGGTATTCTACAAAATCACGGGCATGGCTCTGATAGAAAATTTCAGCACGGGCGTTGGTCGGAGTAGTTGCAGAGGTAAAACGATACGTGATGACATCCCAGTGGGCGCCGGCATCAGCCGGGTCAGGGACGATGAGGCCATCGAGTCTCGGATTGGTCAGAGCACCGAAACGGGTTGGCTCATTAAATGGTATAGCAGCGGCTTCGGTGCCGGTGTAGTTGACAAGTCTGACGCCGGCGTTTTCAAATTCAGCGGTCCAGCCGGCCGGATGAAGGCGGTTGTCAAATACGATAACAGGGTTCAAGAGGCTTTCGCCCATTTTAAACGTACCGTCACCGTTTGGCGAACCGGTCTTCTTTTCATAGACCATTACGGCATTGTTGCCGGCTGCGGCATCGATGGTTGGTGACTGAGCCCGTTTGAAGGGATCCAGGGCGGTTGTTTTCAGTTCCGCTGTGGCATTGTCATAAAATCCGCTCTGATAGACCAGGGCATTATTGGCATCAGATACATTGAGGGTGACAAATGCGCGGCGTCCGTCCGGATAGCCGGATGGGAAGGAGTGGCCGGTCAGGTTGGTTACTTTGACCTGCACTTCATACGTATTGGTAGTACCTGTAACGAGGGTCGGCTGCTTAACGATCTCAAGACGGGCAGCGTCGCGCAGTTTCAGCTCGCCGTTACGAGTCTGACGGGCATAGGTTTCAGTACGGCTGGAAAGGACGCCGTTGCTGGTGCGGGTATCTTCACCACTCGGTTTGCCGGTGACTTCCAGGTCAACTTCCGGGTTCAACCAGGCGAGCATGGAACCAAGATCGCGGTTGGCAGGGCTGAATTTGTGGATGGCTGAGGCGGGACGCGGTTTGGCATACGGGAAATAACCAGCTTTTTCCGGATCAGCCTTGAAGGTACCGGCCATGCCGTCTTTGGATTCATGCTGGGCTTCGCCCATGTGACAATCCTGGCAGATAAAGTTGGTGCGACCGAAGCGGCTGTATTTCCATTCGGTGTAGGTACGTTGTTCCGGCATACCGCTGTTGAGCGTCGGAACGGTCAGGTCGTGGCAGGTGCCGCACATTTCTGCAGTCGGCAGGTAGCGGTTTCCGGAAGCGGTCAGGCCGTCCTGAACGACCGGCACACCACCGGCTCCGATTCCACCCATATGAGTGGCGTGACGCGGTGAAATAGAGCTTTCCTCGTAATCGGCAACAAGCTGGCCGGTTACCGGGTCCAAGATTTTCGGAGGACTGACGCTCTGTTCAAAGTGGAGTTTGGATTGACCGTTCGGCAGATAGGCAATTGTATCCCCCAGCAGATTGGTTACCGGTTGACCTAACGGGGTCTGAGCTACGAGGTTTGCACCTGCAAATCCGGGGGGGTAGATGCCGTAGGTCTGGCCGGTGTAGCCACCGGAGGTCGGAATGTCACTCCAGAAGAGTAATTGGTTGCCGGGCAGGTCAGCCTGATAGACCTTGCCATCGTTGAACTGGAAGGTTGTGTCTCCGTAAGGGTTGCCGGCCAGCGGGCCTTCCGGATAGGGGTTGCCGATATGCGGCCAGTCAGTTGCGCCGGCCAGCAGCAGCCAGGCAGGATCATTATTGCCAATGGCAGGGTTAGCGACCAGGTCGGCACGTTTGAAGGTGACGTTGCCGATGGTACGGTGGCAGAATTCGCAGGAAATACCCTGCATGTCGGTTGATTTTACCAGACTCTGCTCGATGGTGCTGCCGTCGATCTTGCCCCCCTGGCTTTCATCCAGGCGTGACGAGTACCAGCCGTTGGGGCTATGGCAACGCCAGCAGATATTGCCGACACCGTTTATTGCGCCGTTAGTACCGTAATAGGCATCTGCATTGACGATCAGATTGTTGGTTCTAAAGAACGGGTCACGACCGGAGTTGGCCATGTTGGAGCCGGCCCAGTTTCCGTAGTGAGACATATTCTGGTCCAGCGTGCCGCCGTGACAACCGGCGCAGAAGTTCGGAAATTCAAACACATTGTAGGTACCGGGAGCAGTGATGTTGGTCAGTTCCTGCTGCTGAGTTCCCGGATTCGGGACAATCCCTGATGGCGCTTTTCTTCCCGGTACGTCCGCCATAACAGAGCCGGCGTACAGACCGACCATAGTCATCGTCGCCATTAACAGTATTCGTTTCATGCGGTGTTCTCCTTTTTCAATTAATTAATGCTACTTTTTTGCTTCGTTGGGTTGTGTCAGATCTGGGTGTGAATCAATGTTCAGCGTTATGGAACCTTCAAAACTACCGTTTCCCGCGTATGTTCCGTATCCGTTTGTCCAGCGCCCGGCAGCCATGGAATTGAGTATGTATACCTTGGCTGCTAGTTCTGCAGATGGCTGGTCAACCGGGTTGTTGGCCAGTTCGGCTTTTATGTCGCCTTCAATGACATACGGGTTGTGCCTGATTTTGAGCAATTCGGGTTTGGCATCGTCGGCAGTGATTGTCCAGGTCCCTTGAAGATACCAGAGTCCGGCACGCTGGCCGGGCATGTCTCTGATCGGGGAAAACAGGTTGACCGTAAAACGGACCTTGCCTTTCTGGATCGGTGTTGCCGTGCTGAGGGCTGCTGCATCTCCGCTGACAATATAGTCATCCACAATAACTCCCTGACGGAAGGTGACGGCCTGACTTGCCTTGACAACGGTGGTATTGGTAATCTGCCAGCCTGCTTCGGATTGCGTAATCAGTTCCTTTTTTTTGCTGACTTCCGCCTGGACGACAGAACAGGTGACTGCAGCTAACAGCAGCACTGATACGAGAAGGTTCCATGTCTTTTGCATCATGTTCCATGCTCCTTTTTAGTGTTGATCCTCAGCGTGAAAACATTCATCTCGCAATCCACGCGCCATTATTCCACTAACCTTGCTACTCCTGTCATCGCCACCTTTCATCTGTATAATCTGCGACATTGCAGGTACCTATTTATTGTCTGCGACGGTAATCACGGCACTTTTCTTGGCGGTCGCCAGGTAGCTGTTCAATCTTTTTTTGGCTTCAATGTTCTTCAGGTGATCCTTGATCTTTTCTTTTACATTGGCTAACGTTTCGAACTCAGCTGCCGAGATGTCGTTCAGCTGGATGATGTGCAGACCGAGCGGCGTTTCAACAACTCCGCTGATTTCTCCCTTTTTGAGAGCGTAGGCGGCCTTTTCAAAGGGGGGCGGCATCTGTCCCTTGCTGATAAAATCGAGGCTGCCGCCCAGACGGGCGGTGACGTCGCTTGATTCCTTGCGGGCAACCTCGGCAAAGTCCTCACCCTTGACAACCCGATCATGCAGTCTGTCAGCTTTTGCACGGGCCGCTTTTTTCTGATCATCAGTCGCCTTGGCATCTACAGGGACCAGGATATGGCTGACCTTGCGGCTCTCCTCGCGGATCTTGAAACCATCCTTTTTCTCTTTATAAAAATCGGCGATTTCCTGGTCCGTAATGGTGATTTTGTCGATGTAGGTGGTCTTGATGAAGTTGTTGACGATAAGTTCCCTGCGCAGGAAATTGCGATATTCCGCCTCGGTCATGCCGAGTTTTTTAAGGTTGAACTCAAAACCGGCCACGGTGGTGAACTTGCTCCGTTTTTCTTGAAACAGCTCCTCCAGTTGTTTGTCAAAATCAGCCGGCAGAGACTTTGACCCGGCCTGAAAGAGCAGCGTAATCTCAACCATTTTATCGCGGGCCGATTCTTCCGTTTTGGCTTTCAGCTTCTCTGTTTCCATATGTTTCGGCAGCTGCGTGACCATCAGGGCTATGATGCGGTCGACATCACTGCGGGTTACCGGAATGCCGTTAACCGTCAGGACAAGCGGATCTATTTTGGAAGATTCCTTCACGGTTTCCTTGTCTGACTCCTTGCCCACTTCGGCCCGGACCGGGCTACAGGGCATTGAAATGGCTACCGTGAAAAGTAACAGGGTGGGTATCATTTTTCGCATCTGCATCATGTTTCTCCTTTTTCTGGTTTTTCGAGTTGATTCCGCTTCTGGTAAAATAAAAGCCGATAAGCTCTCACACATGAAGAAGAGTGAGAGCTTATCGGCTGGTTGGCTGTCTGCATTGTGCAGAGTTGCTTACTTGCTTGTTTCCGTCAAGAGGCTATAAATTCGGTTGTGTTGTATATGCACTGATTCGAGCCATACTTTTACAAAAAATACTGCTCTTGCATAATTTAAAGCACAATTTGTGCTCGATCGAAAACAATAGTATAAGTAGCTAAATTTATGGATGTTATCTGATTTATTTTCCCGTATATTTTGTGCGGAAATGGTCTGATTGTAAAGTTTATCGACACTTCTGAATTATAAGTGGATGACAATTAACTTGATGTGCCCTCAAAGAGCATGTTCAATGATTTCCGCATTGTTGACTAAAAAGATCTCTGTAGACACTATAAAATAACGAGAATTGTCGAATTTAGTATCTTCATGAGAGGATTTGGCTGCAAAAATGTGTAAAAAAAACCGACATTATTTTAAAACAACCGACACTATTTTAAAACAACCGTGAATTTGTTCTCGTACCGTATTGAAAAACGGTATGAAAACTGAAGATGCGGGAATAAAAAAGCCCCGCTACATTCACTGTAGCGGGGCTGCTGATCAGTCGGGATGATTCGTACTGATCGTTTACTGCTTGGTTATTCTTGCGGTGTAATGTTACACCGTACCCTGACTCATGACATTTTCGCGCTCCGCCAGCCAGTCGAGGCTCACGTTATACAGCTTTGCAAAAAGTACAAATTCCTCCGCCGTAACTTTTCGCTTTCCACATTCGATTTCTGATACGGACGGACGCGGGATATTGAGTGTCTCTGCTACATTATTCTGGCTTAGGCGCGCTTTTTTTCGTGCAGCCGTGAGGCGGTCTGCAATCGCTCTGCGCAGAGTGTTATATGTTCTTTTCATTGAAGTATCCTTTCCATCAGTATAAATAACCTGATAGTTTTTCTGATTGATACCGGGCGTGCTCGAGAGCCGAATAACACCTTGCTTTGCATGGAGAATTATTCAGCTAACTCACGACGAGGCACTTTAAAATTACAGCGTCAGCGGGCTTGCTGGCTCGTGAGCTCCAACGGTTTCTGGAGCAGCAGCTTTTTACTTTTTGTTGCTATCAGGACGTAGGTGGTCTCACCATACTGGACCGTCAATGGAAAATCGCTGCGATCCATCGTCAGCGTTTTTCGTGGCGGTTGCGTGCTCGTCGGCACCTTAAACTCGGACAAATTCATACGCGTTGCTCCTATCGCGACTGAATTCCGCACCGTTTCAGATTGCGGAAATCGTCCCGCTCTCAAGAATTAATTGGTAGGTAGTAGTATTCGATTGATCAGGCAACGACGGTGAGTTTTGGTGGTGGATCGGGCGGCTCGGCATGACGGGATGTCAGGCGATTTACGTGGGAAAAACTGAGGTATGCTGCGTGGGGATGGGGTAGTGTATCAGCATAAAAAAACGGCATTGAATCAGATGATCCGGTAGCCAGGGCGAACACGGTACTCTTACCGCAGGGGCAGCCACACTTCAAAACGGTTTCATTTTTCGGAGGCGGCTGCTTCTGTTGCAACTCTTGCGCATTTTCATCGTGCGGATGTTTTTTGTTCTTTGCACAACAATCATTTTTGGGAGCAACCGGCTGGGATGTAGCGCAGCACTCTTTCTTGGGAGCGACCGGTTTTGAATCTGCACAGCAACTGCGCTTTTTTGAAACAGGCTGTTGCTCAGAAATCTCTCCATTTGACAGCTTGCTCTGCTGTTTCTTCTTCGCACAGCAGCAGGTCTGATTGGCCCGGCTTTCCACTGAACAGCCGCAGATGTTGCAATCTCCGGAACACTCTCCGGTTACCGCATGAGCGACACTCTTGGAATACATGGCCAGAGGGGCTAGCGGACTGAGCACAATCAGCAGGTACACCGTCATCATGACAATGGCGGTCAGCTTTCGAAACGGGCGTTTCGTATGTGCAGGTCTGTTTTTCATTGTCGGCATTATTTACATTTCACGGATTCTTGTCAACTACGTTTTTAAATCAGATCTAACTATCGAATCTAGTATCAAGTAACACTTAAATAATCGTACAAAAAGCTCCCTCCCCCCTGGCGGGGGAGGGTTAGGGTGGGGGGGAGGTTGCCATGAAAGTACTCCGTTGCAGCTTCCCCCACACCCTGCCCCCCTCCCGCAAGGGGAGGGGGAAACTTTCCGAAATAATAAATGTTCCATGGTACTAGTATCATCTGGATGTAATGAAGGTATATCTACTAATAATGATAAGTTGTAGTTGTCAATATATTTAGCCATTTGAACTGATAAGGGATTATTTCAACCTTCCTGCTCCACAATCTGTTCTGGAAATTTACTCAGTTGCCTGCTAGTATTTCGAACACATAAAAACGGAATGCCACAATATGTTATCACAGAGTACACTGAGCGTAATTGCATGCTTCTCTGTGCTCCCAGTGACTCTGTGGTGAGATTGACTCAATCAGGTGAGATCCCATGAAAAAAATTATCACAACGATTCTTCTGATCAGCGTACTGTCGATATCTGCCGTCTGTGCAGCTGAAAAAGGAGCGTTATCTGTCCCTGCGGCTGCCAAATGTCCGGTCTGTGGCATGTTTGTGGCCAAGTATCCCGATTGGACGGCCAGTGTCCGTTTCAAGGACGGCAGCAGTTCCTATTACGACGGACCCAAGGATATGTTCAGTCATTTTCTCGATACCGCGCGTTACTCACCGGGAAAGAGCCAGGCCGATATCGTTGCACTGTCGGTGAAAGAGTATTATTCGTTGGCAATGATGGATGCGCGTGCCGCTTTTTTTGTGACCGGCAGCGATGTGTATGGCCCCATGGGGAGCGAGCTGATCCCTTTTAAGACCGAGAAAGACGCCCAGGCTTTCAAGCTTGATCATAAAGGTAAAAGCATTCTGCGTTTTAAAGATGTAAACCGTCAGACGATAAAATCTCTCAACTAGGGCAGCCATGCGGCGATCACTTCAATATTTGGGTTTCACCGCCTTCAGTCTGGTGCTCCTGATGTCACTTGCACTGCATGCCCGATCGGTTCGAGCGCATGCAGATGCCGGGTTAAATCGGCAGTCGGCTCTAGTGAAGAGCTTGCAGCTGACGGATCTGTGTCTCACAACGGAAGCACGTTACACTCGCCACCCATCGCTGGCTGATCGCCACGCAGCGTATCAGGATCATCCGCTGTCGCTGGAGCATTTCCCCTCCGGATCACTGATTATGCCCCCCCCACATCTACGAGAGGTGCAATGAACCGCTCACTTGAACGTCATCTGAATATCCTTGATTTTACGCTGTCATCGCTCTCACGCAGAAAAGGAAAAAATCTTTCGCTGCTGGCGATCTATCTGCTGGTGGTTTTTATCCTGGCGTCGCTGGTGTTTTTTGTGACCGCCCTGAAACGTGAAGCGGGTATGATCCTGCAGGATGCGCCCGACATTGTTGTCCAGCGTCTGGTTGCCGGACGTCAGGATCTGGTTCCTGCCACCTCTGTAGCTGAGATCGCCGCAATCAGAGGTGTCACTGCGGTTCGATCGCGATTGTGGGGCTATTATTACGATGGACTGATCGGGGCCAACTATACGGTAATGGCAGATGATGCCACTGCAGCAGTGGGACAGGCGGTCATCGGTGCCGGCATATCCAAGGCCCGTAATCTGGCCGTTGGTGACCTGCTGCCGCTGATAACGTATCAAAAAAATCCGCTGATGCTGGAGATAAAATCTGTTCTTCCTGCGGGAGCAGATCTGATGGCTGCCGACCTGATCGTGATCGCGCCCGATGACTTCCGTGCGCTGTTCAACTTTCCGGTCAATATGGCTACTGATCTGGCGATCAGCGTGCGAAACCCCAAAGAGATTGGAACTATTGCCGCTAAAATTGTAGAGCTTTTTCCCGAGGCGCGTCCGGTTTTAAAAAGTGAGATCCAGCGTACCTATCAGTCGCTCTTTGACTGGCGTGGCGGCATGACGGTTGTTATTCTGGCGTCGGCGATGCTCTCGTTCATTATATTTGCCTGGGACAAAGCCACCGGCTTATCGGCTGAAGAGCGTCGGGAAATCGGCATTCTTAAATCGATCGGCTGGGAAACAGGAGATGTGCTGCTGCTCAAGTTCTGGGAAGGAATCGTTATCTCATTGACCGCTTTCCTGATGGGTGTTGTGCTGGCTTACGGGCACGTTTTCTTTCTGTCAGCGCCGATTTTTGCCCAGGCGCTCAAAGGGTGGTCGGTTATTTACCCCCGCTTTCAGCTGATACCGGTCGTAGATGCCCTGCAGTTGTCGGTACTCTTCTTTTTGACGGTGGTGCCCTATACGACCGCCACCGTAATCCCCTGCTGGCGAGCGGCAACAACCGATCCCGATGCTGCCATGAGGTCCTGACGTGATCGAACTTGTCTCCATTACCAAAAGTTTCAACAGCGGCAAGCCGAACCAGTTTACCGCCGTGGATAACGTCAGTCTCAACATCGATCCCCACCAGATTACGATTCTTAAAGGTCCGAGCGGTTCCGGCAAAACGTCGCTGATGACCATGATCGGCTGTATGGCCCGCCCAACCTCCGGCCGGATCTTCCTGCAGGGTGTGGCGGCTGCGCTTCCGTATCAGCAGAGTGGCAGCGAGGCAATCGAAATTACCAGCCTGCCGGAACGCTTTTTAAATGAGATCCGCCGCGCAACCTTTGGCTTCATCTTTCAGCAGTTCAATCTGATCAAGGGCATCAGCGTGCTGGAGAACGTCATGCTGCCAGCCTATCCGACCGGTGAAAGACGGGCTGATTTCCGCACGCGGGCTGAGGAACTGCTGGAGCTGTTCAATATCAGTCGTCACGCCGCCAAGCGGGTTGACGATCTTTCGGGGGGTGAGCTGCAGCGGGTTGCCATCGCCCGGGCTCTGATCAATAATCCATCGATCATCATTGCTGACGAACCGACCGCTCATCTGGATTCAAAGCTTTCGCACGAGTTCATGGAGAACGTTGCCCGCCTGAAGGGGGAGGGGCGCACGATCCTGATCGCCAGCCATGACCCGATTGTGTATGATGCACCGCTGATTGACCGGTTGGTTGAAATGCGCGACGGCGCAATCGTTGATAGTGGAAGAAAACGATGATTCTGAATCCGGCCACGCTGGCACTGCAGATAACCGCTCTGCTGGTAGCTGCCATGGGGATGTACGCCGGCTACTACGGCATTCGGATCCTCGCAAAGTGGGATCTGGGGAGCGGCAGCGAAGAACAGCTGGAGCTGGAGCGGCGTACCTATCTGATATCCACGATCATGAGCTGCATTCTGGTGTTCGAGCTGATGTCGCTGTTTCTGTATGTTTATACCGCAGACAGTCTGCATACGCTCTTCACGGGCGCCATGTGCGCGGCCGGCACGCTGGCGGTCAACTCCTTCGGCTATCCGGTTTTAATCCTCAAAGTAGTCAATTTTGTGCTGGCCGGCGTCTGGCTGATCGTCAATCTGACCGATAACCGGGGGTATGACTATCCGCTGATCCGCATTAAATATGAGCTGCTCAATCTGGTTGTTCCGCTTTTGGTGCTGGAAAGTTGTCTGCTGTTTGCCTATTTTGCCGGTGTCAAGCCGGATATCATCACCTCCTGCTGCGGCAGTCTCTTCAGCAATGAATCCAAGGGGCTGAGCGGCGATCTGGCCGCGCTGCCGCCGGTTACGATGATGGCTCTCTTTTTCGGCAGCATGGCCGCCACACTCATCAGCGGTCTCCGGTTTTATCTCAAACGGAGCGGCGGATATCTCTTCTCGCTTGCCGCGACCGCTACCTTCGCAGTCTCGCTGGCCTCGTTGATCTCATTCATCTGTCTCTACTTCTACGAACTCCCCACGCATCATTGCCCTTTTTGCCTGCTGCAGAAGGAGTATCACTACATCGGCTATCTGCTCTATGCCTCGCTCTTCAGCGGCGGAGTATCCGGCATTGGAGTCGGCGTGCTGATGCCGTTCAGAAAGGTCACCAGTCTGGCCGCCATTATCCCGCTCCTCCAGCGCCGTCTCACGCTGATTTCATTGATCTGTAACCTGCTCTTTACGCTGATAACGGTCTGGAAGATGTATTTCTCGGCGCTGAAGCTGGGGTAGACGTAGTAAATCCGGTGCTACAGCTGATATTTTCTCTACCCAGCCGCAAAAAATATGCTACTATCCCGCTTCTTTTTACGTTAGATCCTGGAGGTTGTCATGCCGCAGTATTTTGAAGGAAATCTCAATGCCGCCGGGCAGAAGTTCGGTATTGTTGTCAGCCGCTTTAACAGCTTTATCTGTGAACGTCTGCTGGAGGGCGCCGTTGATGCGTTGCTCCGTCACGGTGCCGATGATAAGGATATTTACGTTGCCCGGGTGCCGGGGGCGTTTGAAATTCCACTGTTTGCCAAAAAAATGGCCGAGAGTGGCACCTATGATGCGCTGATCTGTCTTGGAGCGGTTATCCGTGGCTCCACGCCGCATTTTGACTATGTTGCTTCCGAAGTGTCCAAAGGGGTTGCTCAGGTGGCGATGGCCAGTGGTGTGCCGATCGCGTTCGGCGTTCTGACGACTGATACCATTGAACAGGCGGTTGAGCGGGCCGGAACCAAGGCCGGTAACAAGGGCTTTGACGCGGCGGTTACGGCGATTGAGTCCGTTAACCTTATGAAGGCGATCAATTAATGGGGCTGCGTCGCGAATCACGCGAGTTGGCGCTGCAGATATTGTACGCTCTGGATTCAAATAGCGCCTCCGGTCTACAGCAGACCTTGCAGACCTTTCGTGAAGAACAGCCTGAGGTGAACAGCCGGGTCCGCGCGTTTGCCGAAGGCCTTGTCCAGGGAGTCTATGGCCAGCGTGACCTGATTGACCAGGCCATCAAGGCCCGTTCCAAAAACTGGTCACTGACCCGCATGCCGCGTGTTGATCTGAACGTCATGCGTCTGGCCGCCTACGAGCTGATGTTCCGGTCTGATATTCCCAAAAAAGTTACCATCAACGAGGCGATCGAAATCGTCCGCCGCTATGGCGACAAGGAATCGCCGGCCTTTGTTAACGGCATCCTCGACGAAATCGAGGCCTGTCCAAAAACTGAAATAACAAGCGAGGAACAATGAACGACATACAGATTGGTTTGATTGGATTCGGCAATATCGGGGCAGGGGTGGTCAAATTGCTGCGTGAAAATGCCGATGTTATTCGTGGCAAGGTCGGGGTCGGTATCGTGCTGAAGCGCATCGCTGACCTTGATATCACCACCGATCGAGGCGTTCCGGTAGATGCCGGTGTCCTGACGACCAGTGTCGACGATATTTTTAATGATCCCGATATTTCAGTGGTCATCGAACTGGTGGGTGGCTATGAACCGGCCAAGAGCTTCGTTCTGAAGGCGATTGAAAAAGGGAAACATATCGTTACGGCCAACAAGGCGCTCCTGGCGCTGCACGGTACTGAAATCTACGCTGCTGCTGATCGTAAAGGCGTTGAAGTGCAGTTTGAGGCGGCTGTCGGCGGCGGAATTCCGGTGTTGACGGCCATCAAGGGGAATCTGGCTGCCAATAACGTTACCAGTGTTTTCGGTATCATGAATGGTACCTGCAACTACATCCTGACCCGCATGACTCAGGAAGGGGCCGATTTTACGGCCATGCTACAGGTCGCCCAGCAATTGGGCTATGCCGAGCCGGATCCGACCTTCGACGTTGAAGGGGTTGATACCGCCCACAAGCTGGCGGTGCTGATCTCACTCTGTTTCGGAACACGCATTGATTTTAAGGATATTTATACGGAAGGTATCTCGCGCATCTCGGCTCTGGATGTCAAATTTGCCGCGCAATTCGGCTATCGAATCAAACTGCTGGCGATCGGAAAATGCGTTGACGGCGTCATAGAGGCTCGTGTGCACCCGACCATGATCCCGCTCGACAGCCCCCTGGCGGATATCAACGGCGTGTTCAACGCCATTCGTCTGAGTGGCGATTTTGTCGGTCCTGTCATGTTTTCCGGTCGCGGAGCGGGGCAGAACCCGACCGCCAGCGCCATCGTTGGTGATCTGATCGGTCTGTCGCGCAGTATGAAGGCTGGAGCCGGCCGCAGAATGGCGCCGCTCGGCTTTCTTGATGATCAGATCACAACCCTGCCGGTCAAACCGATGTCTGAGATGGTCAGCAAGTACCTGTTACGCTTCAGCGCGCTCGACAAACCGGGGGTGCTGGCAGCCATTACCGGTTCTCTGGGCACTCACGGCATCAGTATCGAATCGATGGTGCAGACCGCCCGTGAGTCAGCCGATGCCGCTGCGGTGCCGATTGTCATCATGACCCACGAAGCCCGTGAAGGTGCTGTTCTGGCGGCACTGGCCGAGACAGACCGCTGTGATTTTATTTGTGAAGCGACCCGTTTTATTCGCATTGAGGATAATTTAGAATAATTCTATCTGGAGGAAACGATGATTACCAAAATTCTACTACCAGAAGACCAGATTCCGCGTCAGTGGTACAACATCATCCCGGATATGCCCGGTCCGCTCTTTCCGGTTATCAATCCGCAAACCCTGAAACCGGTTACTCCGGATGATATGCTGGCCATCTTTCCTATGGCACTGATTGAGCAGGAGATGTCGCCGCAGCGTTGGATCGACATCCCCGATGAAGTCCGAGAGATTTATAAATTGTGGCGTCCATCGCCGCTGTTTCGGGCACGTCGGCTGGAGCAGGCGCTCGGTACGCCGGCTAAAATCTATTATAAATACGAAGGTGTTTCACCGGCCGGCTCGCATAAGCCGAACTCGGCGATTCCGCAGGCCTACTACAACAAGCAGGCCGGTATCCGTCGTCTGGCAACCGAGACCGGTGCCGGTCAGTGGGGCAGCTCGCTGGCCCTGGCCTGTTCGATGTTCGGTCTGGAATGCACCATTTATATGGTTAAAGTTTCCTGTACCCAGAAACCGTACCGCAAAAGCATGATGCAGCTGTGGGGTGCCCAGGTGCATCCATCGCCGTCTGAATTTACCAATGCCGGCCGGACGATCCTGGCCCATGATCCGGATTGCCTCGGTTCACTCGGTATCGCCATCTCGGAAGCGGTCGAAGATGCCGCCACGCATGCCGATACCAACTACGCCCTGGGAAGTGTACTCAATCACGTATGTCTGCATCAGACAATAATCGGTCAGGAAGCCCAGGCCCAGCTCAAGATCGTCGACGATTATCCGGATATCGTTATCGCCTGCTGCGGTGGTGGTTCCAACTTTGCCGGGTTGGCGTTCCCCTTTATTGCCGATCGCGCTTCCGGCAAGCAGGTCCGTTGTCTGGCGGTTGAACCGGCCTCCTGTCCGACTCTAACCAAAGGGGTCTACGCTTTCGATTATGGCGATACCGCCAAACTGGCGCCGATCTCAATGATGTACACGCTGGGGCATGATTTCATGCCGCCCGGTATCCACGCCGGTGGACTGCGCTATCATGGTGAGTCGCCACTGGTTTCGCAGCTCTATCACGCCGGACAGATCGAAGCCAAATCCTATAAACAGAACTCCTGCTTTGAAGGCGCACTGCTGTTTGCTCGCAGTGAAGGAATTATTCCGGCTCCGGAATCGTCACACGCCGTGCGCGCGGCCATTGATGAAGCGGTACTGGCCAAGGAAGAGGGCAAAGAAAAGACGATCCTGTTCGGACTTTCCGGACATGGTCAGCTGGATATGGGCGCCTACGATTCGTACCTTTCCGGCTATCTGGAGGATTACGAATATCCGGATGCGATGGTCAAAGCGGCGCTGGAGCGCCTGCCGAAAATCAGTCTTTAATAGTATGATTTCTGAATGTGACAGGCTGACATTGATCGGTTGTGCAAAAAAGTACAGCGTCTCGTCTATAGTTGTGTTCGGTTCTTCTCTGGATGAAAGCAGGCCGGCGCGTGATATTGATGTGGGAGTCAAAGGTCTTGATCCGCGACTTTTTTTTAAGTTTTATGCCGAATTGATCAAGTGTTTGTCAAAACCGGTTGATCTCATTGATATGAGCAATAAAACCCTTTTTAACGATCTTGTGGAAGAATCCGGAGTGCGGATTTATGGCTAGTCTTCCGAAACAGATAGCTGCGGAAGTGGAAAGTGTCGAGACAGCCCTTCGTAATCTTGGCGAAGCTACGGGGCGGCAGACAAAAACAGTAGTAGAGCTAGCAGCGATGGCCACCTTTTTACATAATATTTACAATGGTATCGAAAATATTCTCAAGCAGATGCTGAAGCGGAATAATATTGAGATATCAGCCGGAAACAATTGGCATAAAGAGCTGATTAATCTTTCTGTTGTGCATGGAATTATCAGTTGTGAGCTGTCAGATGAACTTTACGATTATTTGGCATTCAGACATTTTTTTGTTCACGCATACGGCTTTATGATTGAAGAAACACCTTTGGAACCTTTGGTGCAGAATATTTCTCTGGTGTGGGCAAAGTTTATCTTTGAGGTAACACAAAAAAGTGAGAGTAGTGGTGCGCGATAACTTCTGCTCGATTCCCACGGTTAAAATAAAAATCTGCGGCATAACCAATCTGGAAGATGCCCTGATGGCGGTCGAAGCCGGAGCCGATGCTCTCGGCTTCGTCTTTTTTAAAGGCTCGTCTCGTAGTGTCGCTCCGGAAACGGCGGCAGCCATTATCCGTGCGCTGCCACCTTTTATTCAGACGGTCGGGCTGTTTGTCAATGAAGAGCTGCCAGTGGTCAACTCAGTTGCCGATGGCTGCGGTCTTGATCTGATCCAGCTGCATGGTGAAGAGTCACCCGCTTTTTGTGATGCCGTCCAACGCAGAGTCATCAAGGCGTTCCGGGTAAAGGACTCTACAGTGCTGGATGAGATGGCTGCCTATCAGGTGGCCGGCTATCTGCTGGACGCGTGGTCTCCTGTTGCGCATGGCGGCACCGGTACGACCTTCAACTGGGATATTGCCTCCCGAACTGCCGTATCACGCCGCATCATACTGGCCGGTGGATTAACTCCGGAAAATGTTGCCGGGGCGATTGCAGCGGTCACACCCTACGCGGTTGATGTCTCCAGTGGAGTTGAGCGTGTGCCGGGGATCAAAGACAGCACAAAGCTCTTCGATTTTGTTCAGGCCGTTCGCCGGTCTGAATCATCGGTACAGCTATGAAGCGTGAAAACATGGGGCACGCCTATCAAAAGTTTACCTTTTTACTTCCGCTCATTGTCTCTGCCGTTGTCATTACGTATTCCTACAGTCTTCCCGGAATTACGGCAGATGGTCACATTTATCTGCAGATAGCCCGGAATATCCGCTATGGTATCGGTCTCGGCTGGCAGGCGCTCTGGTGCCCGCCAATGCATTCTATTTTAATCGCGCTTGTGAGCTGGTTGCCGGGCGTGCCTGATATCCATACGGCAGCCGGGATCGTTGCGCCGCTTATGGGCGTGCTTCTGCCTGTTGCCGTCTATTTTCTGGCGGCCGGTATCTTCTCCCGTTCAGTGGCTGTTGGTGCCGCTGTTATTACGGCGGTATTCCCTCAGTTTCTGTTTCTGAGTTTTAGTACCGATGCTGACATCACCTATACGTTTTTTCTGATCACGGCGCTGGCACTCCTGCATGCAACCGCCGTTCGCCGTTCATACCTGCTGGCCGTAATCGCGGGTGTTTTCTTCTCGTTGGCCTACCAGACCCGCTCGGAAGGGTTTTTGGTAATGCTGTTCACCCTGGTCGTTGTGTGTACGGTGGAAGGGTGGCATTTTTACAAATCGATACTGACAAAATGTTGTGCAGTAGTGCTGTTGGCGTTCTTTTTAAGCTCGACCCCGTATCTGTTGTTTCTGCAAAAACATTACAACGCTTTTGTCATCAGCCCCAAATCGACGTATGTCCTGATCTGGATGAAGTCTCGCATCTATCACGACAACGATAAGGGTGAAAATTCAAATGAAGAGTTGTGGGGCCTTGCGCCTGACGGAACGTATATGTGGCAGCATCCCAGTGGAATCCGGGATCTCGTCGCATATCTGATGACGCATCCGGAAAAGAGTCTGCGGGTATACCTTTCAAATCTTTTACTGGAAATTCCGGGACGAATTCCCAATAACAGCGGCTGTCTGCATTATCCGCAGGTATATCCGGTCTATTTTGCCGTACTTGCGCTTTTTATGGCCTTCAGGCGCTGGGGAACCGGATCCGAATACGGTAAACCAATTCTGTTCGCTCCGTTTCTACTCCTTTTTATTCTGCCGGTATTTACCGAAGGGTGGTGGAAGTATCTGGTCCCCTATTCGCCCCTGCTGTTTATCGTCGGAACAGCCGGATTGTTTCAGGTGATACACTTCATCACGCAACGATTCAGCAGATCGAAGGGCGAGCGAACGGCACAAGCGGTATCATTACTGCTTGTTTTTCTGCTGGCGGGCTATTATCTGTCGCTCAGGATCGTACAACAGGCGCCAGCCGTTTCCGGGGCGAGTCCCGCACGGCAGATGTTTGCAGAGGAAGCGAAAAAAGCGGGCGAGATGGCCCGACAGCGTTTTGGGCCCGGACGTACCTATATGCTTCCCTGGAACAAGATGATCTACTACCTTGACGGACTATGGGTATCGCAACCGATTACGGACTTCACTACCCTGATGCAATTTGCTGAACGTAACAAGGTTGAATATATCGTCAGTGAAAACGCAACATCGGAAATGAGTCCTGCCGATTTGATTAACGTTCCGCCCGGGCTCAAGGTTGCCGGTGTGTATCGTTCTCCGCGCATAGACTACACGGTTGTTTTTTACCGGATCGTGCGCTGAAACCGTGAACAGGAACTCAACGGATACCCCCTGCTGCAGCTTTTGCGGTACGACCAGTATGCAGAGATGTACGGGAATCGCGCACTATGTAGAGGATGTCTACGCAGTTTTATACTGTCATCAGTGTGGAATCGGCATGACCTGGCCGCAGCCGGATCTTGCGACCCTGGAACGATTCTACTCACCGGGGGAGTATCGCTATGAAGAGGGTAAACGCTTTATCGCGCCGGTGGAATGGCTTTTTGAGTGGCAGAAGAAACGTTCAGTACGCAGAGTTGCCGGTACGGTGAAAGCCGGCAGCATGCTGGATATCGGCTGCGGAAGCGGGTATACCGCCTCCCTGTTTCAGCAGAATGGATGGAGCGTTACCGGAGTCGGGTTCAACAATGAAACCGCCTGTCATGCGCGGGAGACCTACGCTATTGAGGTGGTGACATCAATATCCGAACTGCAGGGACCGTTTGACCTGATTCTGGTCAATCATGTCCTCGAACATTGTTTCGACCCTGAACAGCTGCTGCATGAATGTGACCGGCTTCTTTCTGATGGTGGCAGGCTGGTTGTTGCAGTCCCGAATTACAGCTCATTGCAGTCACGCTTTGGCCGGGAATGCTGGTTTCATACAGACCTGCCGATCCACCTGTATCACTTTACGGAACAGGGGCTGGCGGAACTGCTTGTTAAAAGCGGATATACCATTATTGAAAAATCTCACGCCGACTGGGCGCAAAATTTTTATGGCTGGCTCCAGACGATGCTGAACCGTGCCGGCGTAGATCATAACGCACTGTATGACTTTCTCAGAATGAGAAAAAAGGGTCGCGCTGGTTTTTCAGGTGCCGTAATCTTATCGCTTTTAGCGTGTAGTGTGCTTGTTCCGGCCTCGTTGCTCGGCCTGCTTCTCGAGCGGCTGTTCCAAACCGGGGGAGTTATCCGCTTTACGGCTCGTCACAAAACTGCTACATGAAAAATATTCTCGTGTGCGCACGTACAACATCTGAAAAAAGAGAGCAGGGAACCTATGAAACAGCCAGATAAAAACGGCCACTTTGGCCAATTCGGCGGGCGCTATGTGCCCGAAACCTTGATGCCGGCGCTGCTGGAGCTGGAGCAGGCCTACGCGCACTACCGGAACGATCGTGAATTCAAACAGGAATTTCAGTATTACCTGCGCCAGTATGTCGGTCGGCCCAACCCGCTCTATTTTGCCGAGAAGCTGACCAGCAAACTGGGCGGGGCCAGAATCTATCTGAAGCGGGAAGATTTGAATCACACCGGTGCTCACAAGGTCAACAACACCATCGGTCAGGGGCTTCTGGCGAAACGAATGGGCAAGCGGCGCGTGATTGCCGAGACCGGCGCCGGCATGCATGGCGTTGCAACGGCCACGATTGCGGCGCTGTTCGGTATGGAGTGTGAAGTCTTCATGGGGGAGGAGGATACTCATCGCCAGTCCCAGAATGTTTTTCGTATGAAGCTTCTGGGTGCAAAGGTAACGCCGGTAACGGCCGGTACCGCCACGTTGAAAGATGCCATGAATGAAGCGATGCGGAACTGGGTCTCTACCATTCATGAAACGTTTTACGTCATCGGTACGGTCGCAGGTCCGCACCCGTATCCGATGATGGTGCGCGACTTCCAGTCCGTGATCGGAGCAGAAGTGCGGCGTCAGCATTTCAAGGTTCACGGACGGCTGCCGGATGTGCTGGTGGCTTGTGTCGGAGGTGGCAGTAATGCCATGGGGCTGTTTTATCCGTTTCTTAAAGATTCATCGGTGCGCATTATCGGTGTCGAGGCATCCGGATTCGGCATCGAGACCGGCAGACATGCCGCTCCGCTCTGCGCCGGTACGCCCGGCATTCTGCATGGCAATAAAACCTATCTGTTGCAGGATCAGAACGGTCAGATCAATCATGCCCACTCGATATCTGCCGGCCTTGATTATCCCGGCGTCGGTCCGGAACATTCCTGGCTGAAGGACAGCGGACGAGCTGAATATGTCTCTGTTACTGATGATGAGGCGCTGGAGGGGTTCAGTTTTCTGACCCGTGAAGAGGGAATTATTCCGGCATTGGAATCCTCTCACGCGATCGCTCATGTCATGAAACTGGCCCCCACACTCAGTAAAGATGCGAGCATTGTCGTCTGTCTGTCGGGGCGTGGCGACAAGGATATGCATACGGTTGCCGCTGCCATGGGAGAAAAATTTTAAAGAGTCTGGTGCTGAAGCGTTGCCGTATACAAAGAGTTATAAAAGCAAATAGCCTGAGAAATCAGGCTATTTTTATTGACCGTGCGGGTCGTTTCAGCTATAAGCATAAACCTGTTCTATTTCCCCGAAGGAGGCTCATGTATGCATCTTGTTGATCAGATCAAGGAGAAGGCCAGAAAGAAACTGCAGACGGTTGTATTGCCGGAAAGCTACGATGAGCGGATGTTATATGCTGCTGAGAAGATTGTAACGGAAGGTCTGGCCCGAATAGTTATGTTGGGAGATCCCGCCAAAATTCAGGCTGAAGCTGCCGCCAAGGGAATCAAACTGACAGGCGTTGAATTGCTCAGTCCGGCCGCTTCTCCAAAGCTGGACCAGTATATTGCCGAGCTGGTAGAGTTGCGCAAGAGCAAAGGCTTGAGTGCCGATGAGGCCAGAAAGTTGCTGACAGCAGATGACAACCTCTATTATGCCGGCATGATGGTGCGGTGCGGGGATGCCGGGGGCGAAGTGGCTGGTGCGACCGGTACGACCGGCAATGTTCTGAAGGCCGCCTTCCAGACCGTCGGCCCAGCCGCCGGAATTAAAACGGTTTCCTCATTTTTCCTGATGGTTACCAAGACTCCCAGTTTCGGCGAAAACGGCATCATCCTGTTTGCCGACTGTGCCGTCAATCCCAACCCGGATGCCCAGGCACTGGCCGAAATCGCGATTGCCACCGCCGGAAACTGCAAGGCTTTCCTGGATGTTGAAGCGCGTGTTGCGCTGCTCTCCTTCTCCACGAAGGGGAGTGCCAGCCATGCTGACTGTGACAAGGTTCTGAAGGCGCTGGAAATTGCCAGACAGCTCAAGCCGGAGCTGCAGATTGACGGTGAACTGCAGGCTGATGCAGCACTGCTACCCAATGTGGGGGGCAAGAAGGCGCCCGGCAGCAGCGTGGCCGGTAAAGCCAACGTCCTGATCTTCCCGGATCTTGATGCCGGCAACATCGCTTACAAGCTTGTTGAACGCGTTGCCGGTGCCGAAGCGGTCGGACCGATCATTCAGGGATTGGCCAAGCCGGTCAACGACCTCTCGCGCGGCTGCTCGGTTGAAGATGTCGTTAATGTCGTTGCGATTACGGCGGTGCAGGCGGCACAGGGGTAAACCTGAAAATAATTTGAAACACAGAGCAACGGAGCAACTGAGAAAAAGCAAAAATGCATTCAGGATAAAACAAACAGAACGGGGGGCAGAGCTTTTAGCTCTGCCCCCCGTTCTGTTTGTGCGTTTATTGATGTGACGTTGTTTGATCAGTTTTTCGCAGAGGCGCAATGCGTGCGCCCCTGCTGCTGAAGTTATGATGCCAGGTATTCTTCAATCTTCTCTGCCAGTGTCCGGTAAATACGGCGGCATTCTTTTTCGTCTTTCTCCAACAGTGTTACGCGGAAACCCTGCAGCGGCGTCGAAAATGAAGAGAGCGGCACAATACAGATGCCGGTTGTCGCCAGGATCTGGTACACAAAACGCTTGTCGGGAGATACTCCCGGCTGGTTAATCAGTCCTTCCACCAGCTCCCGTACCTCTGTGTTGGCGATCGGAATTGACTGACGGTTGTTCAGCAGTCCGTCTTTAAATGCCACCGCCATGTAGAAGGCACCGTTCGTGCGGTTGACCTGCAGTGCCGGAACCTGACTGAGGCAATCATAGGTGATGTTGCTCATACGTTCATAGCTGGCGATGCGCTCTGCCAGGTAGTGCTGGTATTCGGGGTGTTGAACGATGGCCGGGATGACCGTCTGCGGCAGGGTTGTCGAGCAGACCTCGTTCATTTTGCCGGTCAGGATCAAATTGATATATTTGCGGAAGCGTTCATCTTTCTGGCCATTATACACTTCGATCCAGCCGCAGCGCGAGCCGGGCCAGGGGAATTCCTTGGATATGCCCTTCAGGGAGATGGCCGGGACGTCACCGATTACATCGCTGATCGGAACAGTACTCTCGCCGTTATAGACCACGTTGATGTAGACCTCATCCGCAATGATGAACAGATCGTTTTCGCGCGCTACCGTTACAATCTCCTGCAGCAGTTCTCGGGTGTAGACCATGCCGGTCGGATTATCCGGGTTAATCAGCATGATGGCGCAGATGTTGGGGTTATAGCGGACGTGGTTTTTCAAATCTTCCATATCCGGGTACCATTTATCGTCCGGCTTGAGCGCATAGAGCGACGGCGCCGAATGGGCGTGACCGATTTCACCCAGTGTGTGCGTTGTGTAGGATGGCGACGGCATCAGCACACGCGCCTCGGGGCGCAGACAACCGTAAATCTTAGCGATTGCGTCTCCAAGTCCGTTAAAGAAGATAATGTCATCAGGAGTAATCTGGGCACCGCCGCGACTGTTGGTCGTCTGGCAGATAAATTCACGCGTTTCCAGTACACCACGGGTATGGCAGTAGCCCCAGGTACTGTTGTCCATGACCGCTTCGGCCACAATCTCCTTCATCCACTCGGGTATAATTTCCCCTTTGACAATCGGATCACCGATATTTTCCCAGTTGATCTTGACGCCATGTTTCTGGAGTTTTTCAGCCACGTTGACAATATTTCTGATTTCATAGGTCAACTCACCGGTTCCCGGCGGTATCAGCTCAATTCTCATCTGTCACCTCATAGCAATTATATGGTTTTCCATTTTCTTGTGGTAAAGCGCCCGCCGGTACACTGAATGTGCAGGCTATTGCAGGCTGATCGTCAGGCGGCCATCCTCGTCGCGCCAGCGCAACCAGCCGATCGTCGCCTGGTCAGCCAGCACCATGGCCCAGTCATCATCCAGGTTTACGATTCGGAGCTGCTGCCGGGGAGTCAGCATGCTACCCGGATCCACTCCCGGTTGACGGTACAGCTGATAATACTGGGGCCGAAGTCCCGCCAGCAGGTGAATCACCGTTCGCTTCAGGTAGGGATCCCACGGCTGGAAGGTCGCACGTCGGCCGGGGTCAAGCCATGCCTCGCGGCCGGCTTCGTCGTAACAGACCCGCAGCCAGTTCCCTTTGCGGGCCATGACTATCAGCGGACTTCGTCCGTCCTGTTTTTCGAAGAGCCATTGGTAGCCGGTCTGAATCGAAGCGGATATGGCTCCGATCCGGGTGACACCCGGTTCCTGATAGAGATACAGCGGTTGTTCCTGATCTGACGCAGCTGCCAAAAGCGGCAGAAAGAGTACCCCTATTCCGCTATAGGGGCGCATTCGAGGGGTGGCGGCAAAACTTTCAGATATGGCAAGCGCTACGACTGTCACCAGAAGTGCACGTATAACAAATTTTCTGCACCCAACCATTTTACGCAAACAGTCCCCGCAGCTGCTGCAGATAATCCCGGCAGTGCGCTTCGGTGTCCTGTGGTGCCCAGGCGGCCGTTTCATCTGACGTGAGCGGCAGATACGGTCCGGCCTTGGTCTCATAAAAAACGGTACCCGATTCAAGGCTGACCGCCGTGTGATAGATCCCGGAGGGAATATCAACCGCAACAACGCCGCTGGCGTGCGAGAGCAGCACTTTGTCGGTAACCGTACCGTTCTCATCAAATGTCATGATTCCCAGCTTCCCGCTCAGCAGAATGAAAGCCTCGTCTTTTTCCGGGTCAAGATGACGATGAGGCCGGATATAAGAGGCCGGTTCGATGGCGTTCAACAGACGATGACAGCGGGAGTGATCGGACGGGTGGAGGTTGTGATTCATGCGCAGGCGTGGCGAAGCTTGTGCTGCGGCAATCACCTTTTCGATTAATTCATGCGTGACAATCTGCATCTAGCGATCTACCAGCGCAAACATATTGCCGTCAAAGTCCTGTACAACGGCCATTTTACCCCACGGGGAGGATTCAAGCGGTTCAACGAAGGTTACCCCCCCCTGCCTGAGGGTGTCACACAAGGAGGCGATCTTTTCGACCTTAAGGCTAATACCGGTATGACGACCGACCAGGGGACGGACGTCGTCGTGCAGTGCCAGCGAAACCCCCAGCGTCGTGGCGGCGCCGGGGAAAAACTCGATGCTCATTTCACTCTGGTTGGCTATCGGAAGGCCAAGCAGATCAGCATAGAACGTCTTTGCTTTTGCGAGGTCGCTGACAAATACAACACAATTTTTCATCGTAACAGACACGATTTAACCCCTGAAAATTTTATAGCACCTATTTTTGCGACAGGCGATGGACACAGTCGACCATGAACTTTGCATTTTCCGGTTTCGCTGACGGCATGATGCCGTGGCCAAGGTTGAAGATGTGGCCGGGACGACCGGCATTTTCAGCCAACACGCGAGCAACTTCAGACTCGATCACTGCATGCGGAGCAAAGAGTACCGTCGGGTCAAGGTTGCCCTGAACCGCCATCTGTGGTCCCAGGATGTCACGTGCATGGCCGAGGTTGACATGCCAATCAAGGCCCATTACATCTCCACCGGCCAGTTTGACGCTGTCCAGCATGCTGCCGGAGCCTTTAACGAAGTGGATGATGGGGGTGTTCTGGCGATCAAGTCCGTTGATCAGCCGGGTTGTGTAAGGGAGTACGTACTTGACGTAATCGGATGGAGACAGCACGCCGCCCCAGGTGTCAAAAATCTGGATGGCCTGGGCCCCGGCTTTAATCTGGGCGTTCAGGTATTCCATGTCCATGGTGGTTACTTTTTCCATCAGAGCGGCATAGACATCGGGAGCGGCATACATCATGCGCTTGATTTCGGCAAAATCCTTGGAGCCTTTCCCCTCAACCATATAACAGGCCAGCGTGAACGGTGCTCCACCGAAACCGATTAAAGGCACTTTGCCGGCCAATTCGCGGCGCAGTATCTTGATGGTATCCAGTACGTAGGGGACATCCTGTTCCATCTGCGGAATACGCAGTTTTTCGACGTCAGCCATGCAGCGGATCGGACTTTCGAAGACCGGGCCCGGTACGAAGTCCAGCTTCATTCCCATCGGCTCAACCGGCGTCAGAATATCGGAAAACATGATGGCGGCATCTACTCCCAGCGCATCAATCGGCTGAATTGATACTTCGGCAGCCAGTTCTGCGCTCTTGCACAACTCCAGAAAGGTGACTTTGGAGCGAACTTTCATGTACTCAGGAAGATAGCGGCCAGCCTGTCGCATCAACCATACCGGTGTGCGGTCTACCGGTTTGCCCCAACAGGCGTCGAGAAATCTCATGTTCATGTTTTTGTCTCCTGTAACTGCGCCCGAAAGCGATGAATTTGGACTCACAAGCTCGACATACTAATTTTAAACAACCCGCTATGTCAAATCATTTGAGCAGGGCGGGTTGGAGATCTCCGTATAAACTCTCATTCCGACTCCACCATGAATTTCCTGCGGCCATAGATCACCTGATCTCCCGGATAAAGCTTGCGGCCGCGTCGCATCTCAATCTCGCCATTCACCGAAACGTACCCTTCCGCGATAATGATTTTTGCCTCACCGCCGGAAGAAACGGCATTTTCAGCTTTCAGGAAGCTGTCCAGCTTGATATAGGGCGTTGAAATCTGCATGTTTTTATATGATCTCCTTGAATGCGGCACTCATGCCACTGCATGCATGAGCATGAAAATTGAGTTGGCGAGATGTGACTCTACGGGACACGTTGCAACGTTTCAAGGCCTTTGTTGCAGATTCTTTATTTTGTGTTGACATGAGTAGCCTATTATAGTATACGAATCGTCTGTTTTTTTGAACTCATACTGAAACAACGGCGGTGTAGCTCAGTTGGCTAGAGCAAGCGACTCATATTCGCTAGGTCCGGGGTTCGAATCCCTGCACCGCCACCATTAACCAAAACGCCCTGTTTTTTCAGGGCGTTTTTTGTTAGAACCCGACATGGAGGATATGTGATGATTCAGATCGATTTTGACAAAATGGGGGGGCTTATCCCGGCCGTCATCCAGGACTATGAGAACGGTGAAGTCCTGATGGTTGCGTTCATGGACAAAAAAACCCTCGATTTGACTTTGAAGGACGGTAAAACCTGGTTTTTCAGCCGTACCCGCAACAAGTACTGGATGAAGGGTGAAGAGTCCGGCAATACCCAGGATGTAATGGAAGTGTTGACCGACTGCGATGCTGATACGGTCGTCATCAAGGTCAGGCAGAACGGCCCGGCCGCCTGTCACACCGGCAATCGCAGCTGTTTCTACGTCAAATGGGAAAACGATCAGTGGGTGGAACACAGCAATCCGTTATTTGATCCGAACGAAGTCTATAAAAAAGCATAACTATCCGGAGGTTTTTCCATGTCCAGCATACTGAATTTCGGCATCCCCAAAGGAAGCCTTGAAGAGGCAACCGTCGGTCTGTTCAAAAAAGCCGGCTGGCAGATCAGCATCTCGTCGCGCAGCTATTTTCCCGGCGTTGATGATGCCGAGATGAACTGTAAACTGATCCGCCCGCAGGAGATGGCCCGCTATGTCGAGCGTGAGACCATCGATGCCGGGATCGCCGGTCGTGATTGGGTGCGCGAAAATGATTCGGATGTGGTTGAAGTCTGTGAAATGGTCTACTCAAAAGTATCGCGCCGCCCGGCCCGCTGGGTATTGGTCGTCAACGGCGATTCCAAGGTGCAGGGACCGGAAGATCTGCACGGTGCCACCATTTCAACCGAGTTGGTCGGATTCACGCGTCGCTATTTTGCCGAACGGAATATTCCGGTCACCGTAGAGTTCTCCTGGGGTGCCACCGAAGCCAAAGTGGTGGACGGCTTGTGCGATGCCATTGTGGAAGTGACCGAAACCGGTTCGACCATCAAGGCCAACGGCTTGCGCATCGTGTGTGAACTGATGGAATCGGTGCCGGTCCTGCTGGCCAGCAAGGCCGCCTGGGCAGATCCCTGGAAACGGGCCAAGATTGAACAGATCGCGACCTTGCTGAAATCGTCGCTGGCGGCTGAAGGGATGGTCGGACTTAAAATGAACGCTCCGGCAGACAAAATCGATGCGATTACCGGTCTGCTTCCGAGTCTCAAGAATCCGACCGTATCGAACCTGTACAACTCAGATTGGCTTTCGATTGAGAGCGTCCTGTCGGAAAAAGATGTTCGCAGGGTGGTGCCGGAACTGCTCAAGCTGGGTGCCGAGGGGATCATCGAGTATCCGCTCAACAAGATTATCTGATGCCGAGGCTCATTAAAACGATCGCACATTGTAAGGAACTATTCAAAATACGGCCATTTTAGCTTGGCTTGATTGAGGTTGCAGCTTAACAGTTTCAGGTGGGTACGAAGATCCGCGCCTGCTGCAATAGCCAGTGCAGCACAGTAGTTTTCGGGAACGTCAATGTCCTGGACATAGCAGAGAGACTGAGCGCATGTTATGAGGGTCTGCTGCGGCAGCTTTTCTACACAGACCGGAACGTCAAAGCTGCTGCCGGGCAGAGAAAACCCTCTGCCGCAGGCTTTCAGGCAGGCCTCTTTGCGGACCCAGCATCGGTAGAACGCCGAAGCCTGAAGCTGGGAAGAGGGAAGGGTCAACAGCTCTTCCTGCTCGTGCGGCGAGAAAGCGAGCCTTGCCATGGAATGCACAGGTTTATCCGCTTGTAGCGTTTCAATATCGACTCCTACATCCCGACCGGTAGTTACGGCGAGAATCATGACATCTTCCGAGTGCGAAAGATTGAAACGAATATTCCCCGCATATTCCGCAAGGTACGGCTTGCCATACTCTCCGGTCGCTATCCGAACCTGCTCCGCTTCTATGCCGATGTAACCGCCAAGAATTTCCCGCAGTACTCCCCGTCCCGCACTAAAGCGCTTTTTTGCCAGGTCATCTTGTAACAGGACAGCCCGGTCGGTTTCAGGCTGTGACAAATAGTGGCGCAGGCGCGGCAGCGCATGAAACTGCTGCGACAGCACGATCCGGTACACATGAACCTCATCGATACCGGGTTGCGAAGTCGTGATCATGACGGCTGATGCCGCAGCCAGTGCTGTAGACGCTCTAAGCCTTCATCGATGGAAACTTCGGGAGTGTAGCCGAAATCGCGGCGGGCGGCGCTGATATCGAACCAGTGGGCTGTGGCAAGTTCGTGGGCGACAAAACGGGTCATGGGCGGTTCGCCACTGATCCGGAACAGGCTCCAGAGAGCTTCACAGATGCAGCCAAGAGCAAACGCACGTTTCGGCGGAATGCTGCGCGTAACCGGCGGGACGTCGGCGGCGGCGAGGATGCGGTTAACCATCTCCCAGAGTGGCAGCGGTTCGCCGTTGCTGATGAAATAGCAGTTACCCGCGACACTGCTGCCGGGGAAAAGCCTGTCTGCGGCCTGCAGATGGGCTCGGGCGGCATTGTCCACATATACCGTATCCACCAGGTTCGGTCGGGCGCCGATCCGGCGCAGTTTTCCGGCGCGCCCTTTCGTGATGATGCGCGGTACCAGGTGGTTGTCGCCCGGACCCCAGATCAGATGCGGACGTAGGGCCGTCACCGCCAGTTTTGACGAATTTGCCGCCAGCACCAGCTGCTCGGCCAGCGCTTTGCTGGCCGGGTAGTTCGCCTCGTAGAAATCCGGGTAGGGGAGCGATTCGTTGCCACCCTCGATATCGTTGCCGTCGAAGACGACACTTGGGGAACTGGTGTAGATCAGTCTGTTGATGCCATGTTCCTGGCAGGCAGCGATGACATGTTCGGTGCCGACTACATTGGCCTGGTAAAAATCGTGGTAACTCCCCCAGATGCCGGCTTTGGCGGCGACATGAAATACCAGATCACACCCTGCGGCAGCCGCGATAACTGCATCACGATCTTCCAGGCGGCCTCTGACCTGTTCCGCGCCGAGTGCAGTCAGGGTCGGATATTCTCCTCGTGCCAAACTGCGCACCTCGTCACCGCGCTCACGCAGCATTCGTACGATCACTCCGCCAAGAAAACCGCCTCCACCGGTAACCAAAGCTTTCATGGCCGGTCCTGCTGTGCCCAGAGCGCCAGCTTTTCACGGAAGATCTTGGCATTGTGCCGGATATCGACCGGAAAGGCGGGGTGAAAGAGGATCGTGCGGATGGTGCGGGTGTGGGGATATCGGCTGCCGAGTTCAAGAAGTTCCGTGCGGATCTGTTCCTGCTCCGTTTTCCCGTTTTTCTTTTCCAGCTCCACGCAAAGTACCGGCTGCTGGCTGCCCGGCGTGCCTACGCCGACCAGCGCGGTCCTGAAAACCGCCGGGTGGCAGTTGAACACACCTTCGACCGGAATAGTGTAGAGGGTCTCCCCGGATGTCACGACCCGATGTGACTTACGTCCGCAGAACCAGATCCTGCCACTCTTATCAAGATAACCGACATCACCCATGCGATGCCAGACGCCGCCGTCGGCATCTGGAATTTTTGCCTGTTTAGTCGCTTCAGGGCGGTTCAGGTAGGCACGGCTGACCTGTGGGCCGCGCACGGTAATCTCGCCTACCTCCAGGGGGGGAAGCGTCACATCATCATTCCATACGGGTATCGGTGAGTCACTGACCGGGATAATGGCGAGTGAGATGCTCGCAACCGGGCGACCGACACAGACGCCATGCCCTTGACCGGTCATTGCTCCGGTTTCGGCCAGTATCTCGCGGCTGCCGATTGAGCTGACCGGCAGCGCCTCGGTGGCGCCGTAGGGGGTGAATATTTCGGCATCAGCAGGCAGCAGTGCGGCGACGCGTTTCAATACCGATGCCGGGACCGGGGCTCCTGCGGAAATCACCCGTTTGATATGAGGGAGCCTGCTGCCGTGAGATTCACCGTAGCGTCCGACAGCGTTCAGCAGGGCCGGGGAGCCGAACATGGTCGTGGCGGAATATTCGGTTGCCGGTCCGAGAATTTTGCGGGGATCAACCGAGCCGGGACGTGTGAAATCCATCTGCGGGATCAGAGCGGTCATGCCGAGGGCCGGGGCGAACAGGGCAAAGAGCGGAAAGGTCGGCAGATCGATTTCGCCGGGGCGGATATCGTACAGCTCCCGCAAGGCATCAACCTGGGCCGCAAACGTACCATGGCTGTAGATGGCGCCCTTGGGGGGGCCGGTGCTGCCGCTGGTAAACAGGATGGCGGCCAGATCGTCACGAGACGTTTCGGCGGCCACAAATGGCGCAGCCTGTTCCGAACTGCGCAGTTTATCAAGCGGTATGCCGCCCCAGATTGATCCGCCACCGACAACAACGGTGATACGAATGCTGGTGCGGCCCCAACCGAGAAAGCGCCGCGCCATGTGCGCCTTGGGAATCCCGATGAACGCCTCCGGTTCCGCCTCGGCCAGGCACCCCTTCATATTGCGCGCCCCGATGCCGGGATCGATGAAGACCGGCACGGCCCCGGCTTTGAACAGGGCGAACGTAATGGCAAACAGTTCCGGAGAGGGGGGCACCAACAGTGCTACCCTGGTGCCGCGACCGATGCCGATCCGTCCCAATCCGTCAGCGATCCGGTCACTCTCCTGATTGAGTTCCAAAAAGGTCAGGGAACGCTTTTCCTGCGGAAAGATAATGGCAGGCGTATTCGGCTGAAGTCGCGCCATTTCTGTCAAAGGGCGGGAGATGTTGACGATATCGGTGCTAGTCATTTTTTTGCTGAATATTACCTTTTTAATTTTAATGTTATAGTGCTAGAACGTCTGTGGGGGGACTACGTACTCCTCACCCCAGCAGAAAATCAAAATCCTCCCGGCTCAGGCTTGCTCCGCCACCAGCAGAACCTTCATCCAGTATAGCCTTGTACAATTTCAGCTTCTGCTCCTTCAGGACCATCATCTTTTCTTCAATCGTATGACGCATGATCAGGCGCGTAATTGTGACCTGTCTGGTCTGACCGATGCGGTGGGCTCGGTCGGAGGCCTGGTTTTCTACGGCCGGATTCCACCAGGGATCAAGGTGGTAGACGTAGGTGGCGCGGGTCAGGTTGAGCCCTTTGCCGCCAGCTTTGAGGCTGATCAGAAAGACAGCCGGTTCTTTGGAACTTTGAAAATTCTGCACCAGCGCTTTGCGCTGCGGCACCGGAGTGGAGCCGTCCAGACGCAGGTAGGCCAGCTTGTGATGTGTGAGTCCGGCTTCGACAATATCAAGATAGGAAGTGAACTGCGAGAAAACCAGCACGCTATGTCCTTCATCGTGCAATTCCTGCAGTTGCTCGACCAGAAACTCCAGCTTGGGGGACACATCGGAAGCGCCTGGCAGAGCCAGTGAAGGCGCCAGGCAGATCTGGCGCAGCCGCAGGATGGCGGTCAGGGCGATGATGCGGGCCTGACCGGCGGCGCGGTTGGCGTAGGCCTCTTCTACCTGACTACGTACCTCCTCAACGGTGCGCTGATAGAGCACCCGCTGTTTGGACGACAGCTCCAGATGGATATCGCACTCGATTTTGTCCGGCAGATCGTCGGCAATCAGCTGTTTGTTGCGGCGCAGGATAAAGGGGCGCGTGCGGCGCAGCAGGGTCTCGATGCCATCCTGGGCGCGGTTACCGATCGAACGGCTGAACTCCTCGGGTGTTCCGAGCAGACCGGGCAGACAGAGATCCATGATGGCGTAGTACTCTTCAATCCGGTTTTCGACCGGCGTTCCGGTTAGCGCCAGTTTGAAGGATCCGTTGAGTTTGCGGGCAGCGCCGGTGGTGGCGGCCTGCAGGTTTTTAACGGTCTGGGCTTCGTCGAAGATGACCACGTTGAACCGGAGGGTGGCCAACTGGTCTATGTCTCGCTGGATGATGCCGTAGCTGGTCAGGATAATGTCGAAGCGAATGAAATCTACGCTGGAACGTTTCTGGCCGCTGTAGATCAATACTGTTGCGGTGGGGAAAAAACGGGCTATCTCGCTTTCCCAGTTAAAGATGAGCGATGGCGGCACGACGATCAGGTGCGGAGACTCGGCAGCCGCTGCTGAGGGAATTATCCCACTGGCAATGCCGGCCAGCAGGGATATGGCCTGGACGGTTTTCCCCAGTCCCATATCATCCGCCAGGCAGGCTCCAAAACGATGCTCGTACAGAAAACCGAGCCACTGATAGCCGTCATGCTGGTAGGGGCGTAACGTCGCGGTCAGCGCGGGTGGAAGCGGGCGTTTGTCGATGGCGGCGAAGTTAAGCAGGCTTTCCAGTATGCGGGCCTCTTCCGGAGCCAGTTTCACCGTGACGCCGTGGCTGCGCAGCTGCAGCCAGTCCAGAATCTGCAGGCGCGGGATGCGCACAACCCGCAGTTCCCCCTTTTTTTTACGCGTCGTGTTTCCGGAGCTGCCGACCAGCATCGCCAGAATCCGGGCACTGATATCGTCAATCAGAATCATGCGGCCATCACGCTGCAGGATCCCACCGGTTGCCAGGCGTTGAAGTTCTTCCGCGTTCAGAAGCTCACCGTCGCAGCGGATTTCGGGGCGCAGCTCAAACCAGTCCAGTGTGCTGGAAGTGGCGTCCAGGGTGAAATCCCAGACGGCACTTGCCAGTGGCTGGCTTCCCAGTCGCAGGGCAAAGCCTTCGTGCTGGAGCCGTCCCGCCAACTGCGGCAGGCTCGCCACCAGATCCGCCTGACTGACAACCGCTTCTGCCGGGCTCAGTCCCGTATCAAAGACAGAGTGACCAAACAGTTCAAACAGGATCCGCACAAGTCGCATCTGGCTTGATCGATCATCGTCGGCAAAATGCCAGGCGTCTGGTGCTGCCTGGATCATAACGGGTCTGCGGCTACATTCCTCTGCAAATGCGTTCAGTACCTTGCGGGCATCGCTTTTAACGGAGCGTTTCAGATAATCCGGTCCGCTGAGCGCTTCCTTGATGATGGTTCTGCGGGCAGTGGCGGTCGCAGCACCTGATAATGCCAGGCAGCATTCCATGATACCGCGCACCCGCTTTTTAGCCCGTAGAGGTCCGGGCAGCAGGCAACGGCTGCCGGAGTCAAAGAAGCGAAAGAGATCTGCTGAAAAGGGGTAGGTCTGCTGGTGGAACACGATGCCGGGAGTCATACCGATCAGAGCGGTATCGAGAGTGGCCGGTAATTCAAGCACGTAGGTTGGCGTTAGTCGTGCGGTTGATGTGACGGCCTGGCCATTGATGAGAAAGTTGACGGTATCGCGAAAAGCGGGGATCGCATCCGGGTCAAGTCGCAGTGCCAGAGCATTGAACCGTTCTATCGAGGTGCTGATCCTGCTTTCGCCGCAACGCAGGTCCGCAGCATCATCGCCGTTATATTCATCTTCCTCCTCCTCATCATCCTCCTCCCATTCATCATCCCACTCTTCTTCGTCGTCAGGACCCTCTTCATCCAGGTCCTCGCCGTCATACCCTTCCGCATTGAGCAGTTTATCCTCGATGGTATCCCATATAGCCCATACAGCCCGGTCAGTCAGCGGATGAATCGTGGCGCTCTGCAGATCGAGCAGCAGTTCGTATGAGTGCAGGGTGTCGTCCGATAGCGGATGAGTGCCATCGACGGTACGATATATGGACACCTGCCCGGCATCAAGTGCAAAGGTCAGGCAGGCCCGACGGGGGACATCGGCGCACAGTTTCAGGATTGTTTCTGTGCCGGATTCGTTGCGAAAGACGATGGGACAGCGGTTGGACGTCAGTGAAATGAAGTTGGTGAGATAGCGGATCGTCGATTCGAAATACGGGAGCCGCTGGACATAGCCGAGAATCTGCGGAGGAACTCCCATCGACCAGCGATTGACCGGTTCAGAACCGAAATAGATCGCGCCGCGTAAACGGCCATAACTCTCCTCAAGCACAAGGCGGGCCTGTTTCCGCTTCACGTGCGACTCAACCTGACGAGGCGTATCAAGCGTCGCCAGTGCATCGGCGCTGGTCACACTATATTTGTTTATCAGCGCTGCTATCTTCGGCTTTTGGTGCAGTAATTCCTGATCTGTCATCAATGGGGGGAGTGGAAAATCTATCAGGCCGGCCAGACTCTGCAGAATCTGGCTTCGAATCTGCAAATGCGGGAATGAAGAGGGTGAAACCAGCCGTTTCAGCTGGATCCAGAGAACAGCCAGATGCGGGCACTGCGAGTTCTTCGTCCAATGGCGGCAACTGCAGCCGTACTGCATCTGGCTATCAGAGCGTATTTCTAACTCGGCGCCATCAACACAGATCAGGGTCAGAATGGTTTTATCTCTGTTCCACTCTGCGGCGGCGGCGATAGTCCGGTCGCAGAGACGGGTCGCGTCGAGGATATGGGCTTTACCCGCCAGCATATAGAGCATTCCGGGCGGCGTGTTCTGAAGCTGCTTGAGTGGCGCTGGAAGTTCGGGCGGTGGATTGTCAGGATTCATGCAATGTCCGTATCAGTTGAACTACTTTTTATTTATCGGCAGGTATGGTACATCAGCAGCATGAACTCTTTACTCGACAATTACCGGCGGCTGGTTGCCAAAATCGATCAGCTCTGCCAGTCAATTTCCGCAGAACTGGGGGAACAGATTACCTGTTCAGCCGGTTGCAGCGGCTGTTGTACCGCGATCACTCTCTTTCCGGTTGAGGCCGCTGCACTGCAGGATGCGCTTGATACCCTGCCAGCTCAAGAGGCAGAGTCGATTCGTCAGCACGTCAGGCAGCAGGCTTCAGGAGCAGGGTGCCCGCTACTGTTAAATCAGCGTTGCCTGCTGTACAGTGCCCGCCCGATTATCTGCCGTACCCACGGTTTGCCGATTGTGTACAGCGAAGAGGGACAACGAAAAAGCGACTGCTGTCCTCTCAATCTGGTCGAGAACGGATCTGTTGTCGGCTCTAAAGCAGTTGATCTGGACAAACTCAACACACTGCTGGTAGCGGTCAACGCGCTCTATCTTTCACAGGCCGGACTTGAGAATTCACAAGAACGCGTGAGCATCACCCACGCGGTAAGCGGACAGTAAATACCATAAACAATAGCTATTTCAGGCTGGTACAATAACTGCGAACCCCTTCCAGAATACCTTCTGCCGTCATATCCTGATAGTAATCCTCTTTCAGCCGGGATTCCTCGACGTTGTTCGAGAGGAAGGCGGCTTCAACCAGGATGCTGGGCATTGACGCTCCCACCAGGACGTAGAACGGACCCTGTTTGACACCCAGATTTTTAACATCGTTGTAGCTGCTGCGGATTTTTTTATGCAGTGACTTTTGAACTTCATCGGCCAGATGCGCCGAGTCGTTCAGTTTGTAATTTGCCATTAGATCAAATAAAATTGCCTGTAGTACACTGACCTTTTCAAGGGAGGTACCGTTCTCTTTGGCCGCCAGCTGGGCGGCCTTCTCGGTTTTGGCCAGATTCAGATAATAGGTCTCGATCCCGGACGCAGAGCGGTTATTGGCGGCATTGGCATGCACCGACAGAAACAGGTCGGCGCCCACCTTATTGGCGATGGCGGTACGTTCCTCAAGCGGGATGAAGACGTCCGTCGAGCGGGTCATGACTACATCCAGCCCCATCTCCTCCTTGAATAAATCTCGTAACTTGAGTCCGATCGCCAGCACCACGTCCTTTTCCTGAATGCCGTTCGGCCCGACCGCGCCCGGATCATGGCCACCATGGCCGGGGTCGACTACAATCCGGCGGATCTTGGTGATAATATGCTTGCGCTGCAGACGTATCTTTCTTTCGGCCGGTGGTGCCGCAGCTTCCAGTTTTGGTACGACGATTCGCTCCGGAATGTTACTGATTGAACTTTCCAGGCGTGATATTTCAGTGCGCCGGTCTCCCCGGACATCGATGATCAGGCGCGACGGTTCAGAAATGGGGAAGACCTTGTACTCACGGATGTTTTCAGTGTCCAGCACGACCCGGACCACATCAGGCTTGTACTGGGCTACCCGGGCTCCCTTCAGGAGGCCATCCCCGATAGTAATGTCATTGACCCCCGCGCCTAATCGGGTTCGCTTCAGATCAATATAGACTCTACCCGCTTGACCGGGAACGCCTTTGCCCAGCTCATGTGTTTCCCAGGTAATATCCCGGTCGAGCTGTAGTGAGATGCGGGTGTAGTCCGGATTTGACCAATGTCTCATATCACTGAGCAGTGCCGGAGGACGAATGCCGACAGAGGTCGGTGCCGTGAAGGTGCCCTTTTTTTTCTGAGCAGCCGGAGCCGGATATGGCACCAGCAGCGCAGTAATAAGCAGGCAGTAGAATAGGTAAAGGTAACGATTCATAGGCTCACTTTGCCTGTCTCATCAGATCTCTGTGAATAGGTAACCAGTTCTTTTAACAGAAATATCTGTATCTTTCAACAGATAGCGGCTGGATTGTCCCGATTTTATCTGTTGATAGACAATCTGCGGCTGTCGATGATACTATCTGCCGCTATTTCGTCCAAGGAGCGCTGTGTATGCAGAGTGCAGAAAAAAACGCTATTGACCTGATCTCCGAGTACCGCCCCTCATTTTTTGAACAAAAAGTCCTGCAATTGCTGGCCTTTTTTATGGCGCCGCTTTCGCGGACCAACATTGCGGAAATCCTCAAAACGCTGAATATCAGGTTGAACCCCTCCCGGCAGATTACAGTTCAGGAGCTTGCGCCGGTTTTGTCCGCGCTGCGTGCGCGTCAGCTGGTTTTGGAACAAAAAGAAGGTTTCAACTGCCAGCCGCACCTGCAGCAGCCACTGATGAAGGAGCTTGAGCGGCAGGGTGATTTTCAGTCGTATGCCGAAGCCGTTCGTCCCTTTATAGGCAAACACCAGAAATATGGTGAACATTACAGCTATCGCAGTTATCAGCACTGTCTGCAGCACATTCGATTCGCACTGTATTGCAAAGATGAAGAGGAAGTGTTTCGAATCATAAGGTTCAGTTACCGCTATCACTCCTGGGATATGCAGAAACAACACCCCCTTGTCACGCTGTTGCCCGAACCGCTTGATACGGAGTGGCTTGGCAGCTTACCTCCCGGGCTGTTGCTAGCGGTTCTGGATGAACTCTGCAACCATGCTTTCGTCAGCCTGGAACCGTCTCAATCTTTTATGGTGTTGGAAAAATTTGTCACCGGCAGAGCAGATGCCCCGGCGTCGGCCTGCTATCTGTATCTGCTTTATCTGATCCTGCGGGGCAGAATACGGGATGCCGAAGCGGCACTGACGGCGGCAGGCGCGGATCATTTCCTTGATCTGCATGCGTTACTGGCACTTTTACAAGGGGACAACGATGCGGCAATAGCCTTGTTTGATGCGGAAATCGCACGGATCAAGAAACTGACCGGCAAACGGAAATTTTTTCTATCGGGGATCATGGGGATTTTCCATCTTTTATCACTCATACGAAGCGGCTTACCGCACCATCTGACGTCTGCCGGTGAGCTTTCTGCCTATGTGCTGAAGCAGGATGCACATTCCCGGAACAGCTCCATCTGGCTTTTGCACTACCTGACAGAGTACAGAAAGGGTAATGCAAAGCATCTTAATACGTTGGAACAGATCAGCAATGCTGACGATCAGAACGGAGCGATTGGGCAGATAATTCAGACGCTGGTTGCCCTCTGGATCAAAAAGCCGTTACTGGCTCTGCACAGCAAAAATCTGGCAGCTGTTCAGAAGAAAGCTGAAGCGTCCGGTTTTTACTGGATCGCTGCAGAGGCGGTCTCACTGAGAAAAGCGATTAACCCTGATGCGTTTAAGCAGAGCGGGGCTGCTGAAAAACTGTACGCCGAGCAGGGAATCATACCGCTTTTCGCTTCAAGATCGCTGGAACATGATTGGGAGCGTTCTCTCAAGGCGCTGCTCTCGCTTGGCGCCGAAGATTCTTCCAAAAGCAGCACTTCACAAAAGGCGACACGATTGGTCTGGCTCGTGTCAGGTGACGCGAAGCAGATCCTCTTTATCCAGCCGATTGAGCAGAAACAGACCAAAAACGGTTGGACGGGCGGTCGCAATATTGCGTTAAAGAGGCTCTTGGAGGGGAGTTCAACGCTTGATTTTCTGACTTCGCAAGATAGAAAGATTGTTGCCTGCATCCATAAAAATTATAACTACGCCTACTACGGCAGCCAGACATCCTACGATATCGACATTCCGAAAGCTCTGGTTGCGATGATCGGTCACCCTTTGGTCTTCAATGCGAGGGATGAAGCGCAGGTGATCGTTACGCGCGGTGAATTTACCCTTAATGTTGATCGCAGCAAGGGGAGCCTCACGCTTTCTCTTTCACCGTTGCCCCCCTCCGACGATGATATCTTCTACATCTGGGAGGGAACGTCGCGTCTGACCGTCTATCAGCCCAGCCGGGAACAACTGCGGATCGCCACGATTCTGGGGCAGGGTCTGAACGTCCCGAGTAGTGGTGAACAGCAGATTGCTGCTGCCATTACAGCCCTGGCGCCGCATGTGACGGTGCATTCCGATGTTGCCGGTGAAGATTCGGCAGCTGAAAGCGTTGATAGCGACAGTACGCTGCACATTCTGCTGAGGCCGTTCGGCGCCGGAATCATCGTGGAAGTGTTGGTACGGCCACTTGGCGAAGGCGGCCCTGGTTTTTATCCGGGTCGGGGAGCAGCCACCGTCATCGCGGCATTCAACAAAAAGCGGCTACAGACAATGCGCAATCTGAAACTGGAAAAAAGCCGTCTTGAGCTGCTGCTATCCACCTGTAGTACGCTTGATCTCTACCCGTCAGGCGATGATTTCTGGCGCATTGATGATCCAGGCGGCAGTCTGGAGCTCCTGGCAGAGTTGCATGATCTGGGGAAGCAGAAAAAAAATATCTGTGTTGTTGAATGGCCTGAAGGTGAACGGCTCAAGTTGCGCGGCTCCGCCTCCTGGAGCGGAATGAGAGCATCTGTCCGTTCCAGCAAAGAGTGGTTTGCGCTGGAAGGCAGCGTTGCCATATCCGATGACGAAGTGTTTTCGTTGCAGCAGCTGTTGGAGCTGTCTGCCGGCAGCAGCGGGCGCTTTATACCGCTGGCGGATGGTCAGTATCTGGCGCTGACGGAGGAATTCCGCCGTCGGCTGGATGAACTGCGCCGAGTGGTGGAGCAGCATGGTAAGGAGAATCGCTTCCACCCGTTGAGTGCCACGTTGGTTGAAGAGGCGCTGTATGGTGCCGCTGCTGTCAAGGGGGACAAACTCTGGAAGAATACCCTGGAACGCTTTCGGAGCGCCGAAGCGCTACAGCCGACTCTGCCGGTAACGTTTCAGGCGACGCTGCGCGATTATCAGCTGGAAGGGTTCAACTGGCTTGAGCGTTTGGCACACTGGGGTGTCGGGGCCTGTCTTGCTGATGATATGGGGCTCGGAAAAACCATTCAGGCTCTGGCGCTCCTGATTAATCGTGCGCCGCAGGGTGCCGCTCTGGTATTGGCACCCACCTCGGTCTGTCTCAACTGGGAAAGCGAGTGCCGGCGTTTTGCTCCGACTCTGGAGCCGCGTATCTTCGGCCCCGGTAATCGCAGCGAGTTTATTGCCTCGCTGCAGCCGTTCGATTTGGTGATCTGCAGCTACACTCTTTTTCAGCAGGGGGCCGAACTGCTGAATTCGGTCACCTGGGAAACGGTGATTCTTGATGAGGCGCAGGCGATCAAAAACATGGCCACCAAACGTTCACAGGCAGCCATGCAGCTGAAGGCTCATTTCAGAATCGCCACGACCGGTACACCTGTGGAGAATCGTCTTGATGAGCTCTGGAACCTGTTCCGCTTTCTGAATCCCGGTCTGCTCGGTTCCCATAAAAGCTTCACTGAGCGCTATGCCACGCCGATTGAACGGGATAATGACAAAGCGGCGCGGACGCTGCTCAAAAAGCTGATCCGTCCGTTTATCCTGCGCCGCACGAAAAATCAGGTGCTGCAGGAGTTGCCACCACGCACGGATATCCTGCAGCGGGTCGAGCTTTCCGGTGAGGAGCTTGCTCTGTATGAGGCGTTGCGCCGGACGGCGGTCGAGAAGCTGCACGACAGCGCTGAACAGGGCCCCGGCGAACGCCAGATCAGGATTCTGGCCGAGATCATGCGCCTGCGGCGTGCCTGCTGCAATCCGCAGTTGGTTATGCCGGGCAGCGGTATTCCAAGTGCCAAGCTGGCCGCTTTTCGTGAAATAGTGGATGAATTACGGGCAAACGGTCACAGGGCGCTGGTCTTCAGCCAGTTTGTGGATCATCTGACGCTGGTGCGTCAGAGCCTTGATGGCGACGGTATCAGTTATCAATATCTGGATGGCTCCACGCCGCAAAAAGCCAGGCAGGAGCAGGTGGCCGCCTTCCAGCGCGGTGAAGGGGAACTGTTTTTGATCAGCCTCAAGGCGGGTGGGGTCGGGCTTAATCTGACCGCCGCCGATTATGTCATTCATCTCGATCCCTGGTGGAATCCGGCTGTGGAAGATCAGGCCTCGGACCGCGCCCACCGCATCGGTCAGCTGCGTCCGGTAACGGTCTACCGTCTCGTGGCTGCCAACACGATTGAAGAAAAAATAGTCGCTCTGCATCATCAGAAGCGCGATCTGGCAGATTCATTGCTGGAGGGCACCGACACCGCTGCCCGTGTGTCGGCGGACGATCTGATGGATCTTTTGCGGGAAGCCGGGGATAGGTAGCTCAGGATTTTTCTTCATGCCGGGCACAGACAAAATCGGCGATTGTACGGGCGATGCCGTCTGCTGCGCTGCGATCATTGTTGAAGAGCAGATCGTAGAGCGCCGGATCGTGGTCGTTCTGGTTGAGGAAATTCCGCGTGAAGTTGTCGCGGGCTTTCTGCTGGCGGTGCATCAGCTTTTCAGCCTGATCAGGCTCAAGTTGTAATCGACTCGCAAGCGAAGCGGTTTTGAAGGCAGAGGAACCGTAGATCCTGAAATGACAGGAATGGTCGAAGTGCCGGGTGATGATCGATCCTCCCAACTCGGAGATAATTACATTCCCCTGTTCTGCAAGTGCGACAACATGACGGCAGAGCAGCTTGAAATATTCATGGTCGCTCTGCCAGCGTGGCGAGAAGGTGGCCAGCACTTCATTCAATATCTGATTGCTTTCTCCCAGCGTATGGAGAATTCCCTCTGAAATATTATGGTGACGGGCAACCTCTTCCAGGACGGCCTTGTCGATCAACACCCATTCATCACCGCTCCTCTGTTTCATGAGCTCACACAACCGCTCGGCTACCGGATACCCTTCGCAGCCGTACTCCCGCGAAATCGTAATGCAGGGACGCGGTTTTGCTTTTCGATGGTGGAGTGCGGCTTTTTCCTTCTGTCTGCGATTGTACTCCTCCAGCGAACCGATTCTCAGATCTACCGATGGTATCAACAGGTTTTCCGGCATGGTGTCCCCCTCTTTTCCTGTTTTTTGATGTTTTTGGGTGGGGCTGCTTTTACAACGATCTGACGATCACCCAGCAGGGCGCCATTCAGAAGCGTAAGCGCCTCTTCAGCTTCCTCTTCGGTCGACATCCTCACATAGCCGCAGCCTCTGAATTCGCGTGAAGCGGGATCGATGACCAGATGCACCGATGTAACCGTACCGGCCACAGAGAAGAGGTTGCGCACTTCAGCTTCTGTAACGTGTCCGGAGATTTGTCCGACATAGATTTCAATGCCCATGTAAAGTCTCCTTTCGGATTACTCTTGTAAGTGCTTGTTGTATTTCAGTTTGGAGCGTGAAGTGAATGAATAGATAAGGTTCAGGGTGAGTTGACGTGGGTGGCCGTTTCGCGTTCCAGCAGGCAGCCGCTGCGCAGGTCGATATCTTCGCTGGCATTCAGCAGGCGTTTGGCAGCCGAGAGGGCATTCAGGGGGTGTCCGGCAATTCGCTCGGCGAAGACGACCACTTCATTCCAGAAGGTGTCATCGTTGAATATGCGGTCCACCAGCCCCATATGCAGAGCTTCAGCGGCGCTGTAGATATCCGAGGTCATAAAAATCTCGCGGGCGAAGTTTTTGCCGACGATGCGGGGCAGTTTACGGGTGCCGCAGAAACCGGTGATGATGCCCAGTTTAGCGCCGGAGTGACCTATTTTGAGGCTTTCCCGGCCGATGCGGATGTCGCAGGCCATGGAGAGATCGCAGCCGCCACCCATGGTAATGCCATTCAAAGCCCCGATAACCGGCTTGCTGCAAGCTTCGATCTGCTCGAACAGCGATTGTCCCAGATCTGCGAAATGGAGCGCCTCTGCCGGAGTGAAGTTCAGCATTTGGCCGATATCGGCCCCGGCGGCAAATGATTCGCCCGGATGGCCCGAAAGAACGATTACGTTGACCGCAGCATCGTCTTCAAGCTGGCTCAAGGCACGTTTCAGTTCGCGGATGGTTGTAATCGAGAGCTTGTTAAAGCGGGAACCGCTCTCCATCAGGAGGTAGCCGACGCGATTATGAGTCTCTATGTGGAGTTTTTTGTAGGGCATGGCAGGAGAGGCAGGAGTCGGAATTCAGGATCAAGAGCCAAACTACAAAACTGACTCCTGCATTCTGAATTCTGACTCCTTCGCCGTCAGGCTCGTGGCTTAACGTTGGTCTGGACCCACGTGACGATGTTTTCGGTCGAGGTGCCGGGAGTAAAAATTTCGCTGATACCGGTTGCTTTCAGAGCCGGAATATCATCTTCGGGAATGACGCCGCCGCCGAAGACCATGATATCTTCAGCGCCCTTCTCTTTCAGAAGCGCAGTGATGCGGGGGAGCAGGGTGTTATGGGCGCCGGACAGGATAGAGAGGCCGACGCAGTCAACATCTTCCTGGATGGCTGCAGCGACAATCTGGTCAGGCGTCTGGTGCAGGCCGGTATAGATGACTTCGAAGCCGGCGTCGCGAAAGGCGCGGGCAATGATCTTGGCTCCCCGGTCGTGGCCATCCAGCCCCGGTTTTCCGACAAGTACGCGTAATGTTCTTTCAGCCATGATGTACACCCTCCTTTAAATCAGGTAGTTAAAAAGATACCGTATTTGCAGCATAAAATATTCTAAAGTCTTACCACAGAGTCACAGAGGGCACGGAGAAAATTCAAGTTCTCTGTGATCTCAGTGGCTCTGTGGTGGATGTGTCTGCTCTACATCTCGATGCCGGTACGCGCCGGAACTCCTGCCGCATAGTAATGCTTGATATCACGCATCTCTGTCACCAGATCAGCGGCTGCTATCACCTGTTCATGCGCGTTGCGACCGGTCAGAACCAGTTCGACCTGGGCCGGCTTTGCACTGATCAGCTCCAGTACCTGCTCGACATCAATCAGGCCAAAGCCGACGGCTCCGTTGATTTCATCGCAGATAAAAAGATCATAGTCACCGGAGGTCAGAAGCTGCCGAGCTTGTGTCAGCGCTTCCTGCGCGACGCGTCGATCTTCAGTGATGTCTTTGGTGTTGACCCATCCCGGACGGCCGGTCTGGATGATGGTAAGGAGCGGCGCCAGCTTTTCGGCGGCCAGGTGTTCACCGTAGCGACCACCACCTTTGATAAATTGAAAGAAGCAGACCCGCAGTCCCCGTCCGACTGCCCGCAACGCAAGTCCCAGCGAGGCCGTTGTCTTGCCTTTGCCGTTGCCGGTATACACCTGAATATAGCCCCGTTCCAGCGGCATTATTCCCCCTTGAACTGCGGCGGGCGTTTGTCGAGAAAAGCCTGCATGCCTTCATGCTGATCAAAGCTTGAAAAACAGAGCGCAAAAGCATCCCGTTCCAGCAGGCAAGCGGTCTGCAGATCTATATCATAGCCGGCATTGACGACTTCACCACCGACACGAATAGCGTTCGGGCTGCGCGTGCAGATCAGTTGCAAAAGTTCCTGTGAGCGCGGCAGTGCTTCACCGACCGGGTAGAGGCGGTTAATCAGGCCGATCCGGTGGGCCTCTTCAGCAGATATCATCTCACCGCTGTAGATCATCTCCTTGGCCTTTGATTTGCCAACCAGGCGTGACAATCTCTGGCTGCCTCCACAAAAGGGGATGCGTCCCTCGGCTATGGCCGGAAAACCGAAACATGCCGATTGGGATGCGACGATAAAATCAGCGGCCAGAGCAAGTTCCAGTCCGATACCGGCACAGGTCCCTTCAATAACAGCGATACATGGTTTGGTACATTTTTCCAGGTTGAACATGACCTGCTGGCCGAAGCCGGAGAGGGCGGCCATGTCATAAAGTGTGCCGCTCTTAACCGGAGAGCAGCGGCAGAATTCGCGCTCAGCTGCGGTAAGAATAATCGCGTTAATGTCGTGTCTGGCTGCCAGAGCAGTTATCCGTTTGTGAATCGCCTCCAGCAGTTGCCGCTCGGAAGCGCCCTGAGAACCGGGGATCGAAAGAATGGCCAGGCCATCCGGACTGATCTGAAGAGTGCTAAAGGTTTCCGGCACGGTGGTCGTCCTGTTTACAGGTGGAATAAAAATTGAGCGCGGCGACTATATCAATTCAACCGTATACGGTCAAGAAAAGCTTTTGCAGGTTTTTACTTATAGTAAAACACCTTGATGAAATCAGAATTGAAGCTATACTGGCCACTCTTGTACCCTATCTCCGGGAGTGCCCACATGAACCTGCCTGCTATTGTCCGCCGAAGCGCCCGTGAATCCCAAACGAGTGCTGAACAGAACGCCGCCTGGCTCCAGCAGCATATGAGCCCTTTTTTCTTTCAGGCTATGGCTGATGAACAGGGCGCCCTGACCATGCTGGCCCGTGAAATGGAACGGCTTCAGCATAATCGCCATCTGATCCTGACTGATCAGGAGAAGCGCATGGTGATCGCCTGTGATAACCGTCCCGGCTCTCTGTACGGAACCTTGCGCCGACTGGGGGACCGTGAGATTTCGTACGCCATGTTTTCACATTCTAACGCTGATATGCCGGGGGGCAGGCATGAGCTGGAGATACAGCGTTTCGAATTTGACCGGCGCCGGAATCATGAGATCGACCTGAAGCGGCAGATTGATATCCCGGTCGGACTCGTACGCGCCGTACGCAAGGACATGCGCTGCACATACCCGGAATTCGATCTGACCAGGCTGGATCGTTTCCTGAAAATACTCTGGCTGAATAATGAAAATTATCTGCGTATGTCTTCGCCGTCGCGGATCGCCGCACTGGTCCGGCTCTTTGAACGGGGCAACGCCTCGGGAGGGCTGTTTCTTGATATGATCCAGGTCGAGCGGGACGGGCGTACTGAGACGCAGGTGCTGCTGGCGGTCGGTAATCCTCCGCAGGGGGAGTTTCTACTACAGTTGCTGGAGGTCTTTAACCGCCTGGACGTCGGTATCCGGCGGGCCTATTGTCAGACGATATCCAACGGTATCCACCCCTATTTTCTGGGATCTTTTTTCGTGATCAGCCGCCAGGGGCAGGATATATCGCCCGGTGGTGATCTGGCCGCCCGACTGGAGCGTGAACTCTGTACGACCCAGATTCTGGCGACCACCTCGGCCGTCTATCGCGACTATGTGGTGCCGGGACGCCTTTCCGGTGAAGATGCAGCCTTAGTCAATGCGTTTATTGCTTTCTGTCACACCAGTCTGGCGCATGGACAGCCGGAACGTTTCGGACAGGAAGATGTGCAGAGCGCCTTTTATGACCATCCCGAAATGGCCCAGCTGTTGATCCGCCTGTTCCGCACCCGCTTTGACCCTGACCGTGGCGACCGGGAGCAGCAGTATTCAGTTCTGCTGGCTGAGGCACAGGCGGCCGTGGCCGGCTACAATACCGGACATCGCTGGCTTGATGATATCCGCCGGGCGGTCTATCTGTGTGGTCTGCTGTTGGTTACGCATACCCTCAAAACCAACTTCTTTGTCGTGGAAAAACAGGCCCTGGCCTTCCGGCTTGATCCGGGCTATCTGCGGCTTTTGGGAGATGAGTTTACGGCAGATCTCCCGGAAGCGCTCCCCTTTCGGGTGACCTTCTTTTTCAGTCGTTTCGGGGCCGGCTATCATGTCGGCTTTTCGGATATCGCCCGTGGCGGGTGGCGCACCGTCATCGCCCGCAGCGCCGATGATTATATTACCTCTGCAAATACACTCTTCCGCGAGGTCTACGTTTTGGCCTACACGCAGCATCTGAAGAACAAGGATATCTACGAAGGCGGTTCAAAGCTGGTGCTGGTGCTGGATGCCTCCGATCTTGATCAGGTCGGCAGCGAAGCCGAAAACTGTCGGCTCTACAAGCTGCAGTACGCGGTTATCAATGCTTTTCTGGATATCTTTGTGACCGAAAAGGGGCGTGTCAAAGATCCGCGCGTGGTGGATTTCTACGGGGATGATGAGCCGATCGAGATCGGGCCTGACGAGAACATGCATGATGGTATGGTCGAGGCGATTGCCGCGCTTTCAAAACGACGTGGCTATATTCTGGGTGTCGGCATCATGTCCAGCAAGCGCTTCGGCATCAACCACAAGGAGTATGGCGTTACCTCGACCGGTGTAGTGACATTTGCCGAAATAACCATGGCTGAAGTTGCCGGAATCGACATCCACACGGACACTTTTTCGATGAAGATGACCGGCGGACCCAACGGCGACGTGGCCGGCAACAGTCTGCGCATCATGTTGGAATGCTGTCCCGGGCTGCGGGTGCGTCTGATTCTGGATGGTACGGCTGCGCTCTATGACCCGAGCGGAATCAATCGCGATGCGCTGAGCTGTCTGGTGCTGGCGCATGATCTGGATGCTTTTGATACCGATGCGCTGGGGGAGGGGGGCTTCATTCTGTACCGTACCGGGCGGCGCCTGGAAGGGCTGAAAGAGACTCATCGCCGCGTAAGCCGCTCAGTTTCCGGTCTCACCGAGGAGTGGCTGGATATTGATGACTTCCACCGTGAGTACGATAGTCTGGTCTTTAGCGTGTCGGCGGACCTTTTTATACCGGCCGGCGGTCGCCCCGAATCGATTGACGCCCAAAACTGGCGTAAATTCCTGGATCAAAACGGCAAACCCAGCTCGCGGATTATTATTGAAGGCGCCAACTCTTTCATTACCCCGGAAGCCAGAATTAATCTGCAAAAGAGCGGTGTTGCGCTGATGCGCGACGCATCGGCCAACAAATGCGGAGTTATTTCTTCCTCCTACGAAATTATCGCCAATCTGCTGCTGTCTGAGCGCGAGTTTCTGGAGCAGAAAGAGCGCTACGCCAATGACGTGCTGACGATTCTCAAAAAGCGGGCAGCCGACGAAGCCAGGTTGATCCTGCGTCGGCGGGTAGAATCCGGCGGCACGCTGCTCTACAGTGAGGTTTCTGAAACGATCAGCCAGAATATCAATACCTTTTACTCACGGCTGTTTGATTTCTTTGTAACCAGATCGGAACTCTGCCTGCAGCCACCCTTCCGACAGGCGGTTCTGAAGCATCTTCCGCAGGTGATTCAGGATACAGCGGCCTATCGCCGACGGATCGGTTTATTGCCGATCAAATACCTTTGCGCGATCCTGGCCGCAGAAATCGGTTCATCGCTGGTCTACAGCAGTAATCGTGATGCCGATTTCGAGGATATGATCCGGCGGCATCTGGCGCGGGTACTCTGATTTTCTTTGATTCCGTTCGACCGCTGTGCTAGAAAGACAGCCTGTCTGTATGATCTCATGCCATACGTATACAAGGAGTCAGCCATGTCCACCAACAACGATAATGCTACAGCTGCCGTGATTGCCTTTGTTTCCGGTGCCGTAATCGGCACCGTCGCCGCTCTCCTCCTGGCTCCGGCACCGGGTCGCGAAGTGCGTGAAAAAATATCCGGCCTTAGAGAATCTGCCAGCGGCAAGGTAAAGCATCTGGCCCGCGAAGCCAGGTTCAAGGTTTCTACCCGGACGAAAGGCGGCAACTATGAATATGACGGCGGAGATGCCTGGATCTAACGAACACAATCCCGTGCAGTTGAAATACGGTTCAACCGTCTGTGACCTCCAGCTCCCGCCCGAACATCTGGCGGGAGCACTACTCCCATTCCTTGCTCCCCCCTCGGACACGCCTGAAGAAATTATCTGCCGGGCGCTTGATGTCTGCAATGCAGAGATCTCCCGCTGTGCGCCTGGCGACAAAATCGTTATCGTCACCTCTGACATCACCCGCTATACCGGCAGTGAAATCTATCTGCCGCTGCTGGTCGAACGTCTCAATCGCCAGGGAATCCCTGATGGTGACATCGAGATTCTGATCGCACTCGGTATCCACCGCACACAGACGGAACATGAGCATCAGAAAATCGCGGGATCACTGTTCGGTCGAATTCGCGTTATCGATCATGACTGTGATGATGCCGATGGCCTGACACAGATCGGCACGACCTCCAACGGCATTGCGGTCAGTATCAATCGCCGTGCTGTTGAAGCCGATCATCTGATTCTGACCGGTACGATCGGCTTTCATTACTTTGCCGGTTTCAGCGGTGGGCGCAAGAGCGTCCTGCCTGGCATCGCCAGTCGTCAGTCCTGTCTGGCCAGCCATTTTGCCGTATTAAATCCGGGGGAGGGGAACGGAAAAAACCGGTTGGCGGTCACCGCCAATCTGGAAGGGAATCCGGTTCATCAGGCCATGCTGGAAGCCTGCGCTCTGGCCAAGCCGGCATTTATACTGAATACGGTGCTGTCGGCTGACAAGCGCATTATGGCCGCTTTTGCCGGCCCGTGGCGTGGGGCGCACGAGGCCGGCTGCGACTATTATCGTGAGCAGTTTGCCTGGCCGCTGGTGGAGAAAGCGGATCTGGTGATCGCTTCCTGCGGTGGCTACCCCAAGGATATCAATCTGATTCAGGCTCACAAATCGATGGAGTACGCTTCACAGGCGATCAAAGATGGCGGTGTCATGATCCTGCTGGCGGAGTGTCGCGACGGTTTCGGCAATGGCAGTTTCTTCAGCTGGTTTCGGTACAGGTCGCTGCAGGAGTTTGAGGCGGCGCTGCGTGCCCGCTACGAGATCAATGGCCAGACCGCCTACTCGCTGCTGCAAAAGGCGCAACGCTTCCGGATTATTCTGGTGTCACAATTCCCGGATCAGCAGGTCGAACAGATGGGGATGGTTCCGGCGCAGTCACTCGATCAGGCGATGGATCTGGCTCAAGAAACGCTACCGGAGAGGTGGCGCTGTTATCTGATGCCGGAGGCGGGAAGTGTACTTCCGACGCCAGTGAAATAATGACCGGCACTCACCGCAAGCATTGAAATACGCCGGTGCACCAGAGGCAGGCGCCGCAGGGGACCGTTCTGACGTGGCAATCCTGTTCAAACTGATCGGTTTGGACGTAATCGCAGGGGGCGAGGCCGCAACTGGCGCAGGAGGGATAATCATAGTCCAGAACGTTGCGGCGAAACTCGATAAATTGCGGACTATTCCAGATCTCTCGTATATCGTTGTCGGCCAGATTGCCGAATGTTGTCGGCTTAACCTGCTGCTGCCAACCGCTGGCAAAGCATTCATAGCTATGCCAGAGAAAATAACAGGGCGAAATATCGCCGTTCCAGGAAACAAAGGCGCTCCCTTCCTCAACAAAGCTGCAGGAGCGATGCTCTTTAAGGGCAATCTCCGGCAGGCGCAGTTCCAGCCCGGTCCGGGCGGCGACTTCTTGAGCCTCCTCAAAAATCTCCCTGATATGATCTGACTGCATCCGGTCGTGCTGGATCAGTTTGAGAACGTCCAGCATGACGTTCTGCTCGGCCGCCTCTGTCTTCATGGCTTTGATCATTGCCACAACGGCCAGCTCTTCCGGAGTTCGGGTGTATTTTTTCAGTGTGGCGATATAGTCGTTCAGGTCAAGTCCGGCCTGAGTTGCCTTTTCGAGCCAGGTACGGAAAATTTCGTACGCCTTGTCTGAAATTGTCGAATAGAGTGCTTCATCGGCATTTTTTTGATCGTACGGCAGCATATGCGTGACGATGGCAAAGTCCACGCCGCGTCGGGATGCCCATTCAAGGGTGCCCGGCAGCTGTGTGATAGTGCTGCGCATGGCAACGAATTCTATACCGATTCTCACATCCGGACGCTCACACTGGCTTCTGGCCTGCACCAGCGCTGCAAGCGCTCGTTCAACTCCTTCAACGGAGCCCCCCTCCCGCACGGCCGTAAAGGTCTCCGGCACAATAGCATCAACAGAAACGCATACCCGGTCAAGGCCGGCCTTTACAAGTGTTACAGCGCGCTGCTCAGTCATGAGGAGACCGTTTGTCTGAAAGCCGATCCACCCGTGGGGTGGCATCAGCTCTTTTGCTGTCCGGATAAACGTTTCCATATGCGGATTCAGAAGCGGTTCTCCGACGCCATTCAGAATCAGTGACTCCAGTGTCGGCAGTGCGGGCAGCAGTGCCATAAACACCTCCGGCGACAAGTCGCCGTCAATGATGTGGCTCGCCTGGTGCTGCTTGACGCACATGGCACAGTTCAGATTGCAGCGACTGCTGGTTTCGACAAACAGTTTGGTGGGATAGGGGCGCACTGCGGCAGACCGGGCGGTAATGTGATTGGAACTATTTTGGTTATTGGTGCTCATGGTTCTCTAACACCTTTTTAAGCTTCAGGATTACTTCAGGATTTCTCAGGATTAAAGCTTGTGGCCTTAAAATCCTGAGTAATCCCGAGGCTGAAAAGTATTTTTACGAAGTGACAAGCCGTCTCACGCCGCCTGTTGCGGAACGATAACCATCTTGATCGCTTCGCGCAGCACATCGGCGTAGCGCGTAATGTTATTTCGGCGCATGATTTCTTCGATGCGACTCTTTTCTTCATCAGAGATACGCAACGAGACAACGGAGAGTGCTGTCGGCGCCTTGGATTTTGATGATCGTTTTACCCTTTTTTGTTTTTTTAGTGCACTCTTTTTTTGCATGATCACAGCCCGTTCAGTATTTCCCGGCGTTTATCCCGGTATTCTTCAATGGTTATCAGCCCTTTTTCCTGCAGCTCTTTAATTGTTGTCAAACGATCTGATACACGCTGCGCTTCGCTGCTCTTCGTAACAGGTGCCGTTGTCGAACTCGTAGCCGGAACAGGCTGTTTTTCAGTCACCGGTTGTACTGCAGCAGGTACTGCTGTTGGTTGTGCGACAACCGGCGGAATAATGACGGGTACTTTCCAGGTTTCACCAAAAGCAACCCAGTCCTTGCGCAGCAGCTTGAAAGAGTCCTGTTCCGGTTGTGGCTGCAGAGCCCATTCGTCACTCACCGACTGCAGGCGGCTTCCGGGAACAAAGGGTTCAAGACGACGGTCAGCGCGTTCGTTAACATCCTGTTGCATCTGGCCGATGATCAGATTGAGTTTGCCCCCCTGACTAAAAATTCTACCCGTCGTTACTTTCGGGCTTTTGGCAAATCCGTACAGAGCCGTGTGCAGGCCGATGACTGCAAAGGTGACATCCTGCTCGGGTGTTGCCTTGCTCAGCGCCAATTGCAGTTTATCGGCAATCAGCTCGATTGCAGCAGCAGTGAATAACGGGGTGATTTTCCTGGTTTCGGCCGTACGCACGGTGAGAGATGCCAGTTGAGCTGACAACGTCTCAACCGGAATTTCAGCGGGGTGAGCGTTGGGAAGTTTTTGCTCAGATGGTATCCGATCTTGCGGTTCCAGCGCCACGAACTGATCGCGGCTTTCCCAGAGTATCTGGCGGGCGGCGAGGGCGTTTGAGCTATTTGAAATAAGGATAAATGCGGCCATCAGGATGATAACAGGCTGGTGCAACCACGATTTTATTTCACACCATTTCTTCATGATTTCCTCCGGAATTCGACGCAGTCGGTAGTATGTAAAGTATTTTATACAAGAACAGTGCCATTAGCCGCCCCCGCCCGTGGTTTACGCCACGGGCTCTATCATGTCGGCTTCCTGTGGTTTACACCACAGGCTCTATCATGTCGCCCTTTCAGGGCTCTTAATAGTAAACCCCGAAGGGGTGATATTTTATAGCCCGTGGTGTAAACCACGGGACCGGATAAACCAGTAAAGAATAGCCCCGAAGGGGCGACAGACTACTTCAGCCATCATGAAAAAAGCGGGGATCCAAAGAATCCCCGCCACAGACTGCATAACATCTACGTAGGCTGGGCAAACAGAGTGTGCCCAACAGCAGAATCGATTAGAACGGCAGTTTTCCGTAACCCATCAGGCCGAAGGCAGGAGCCAGCAGGCAGGTGAAGGTCAGGACGATGAACATGGTGGCAGCAACTTTGGGGTTGATCTTGCCGTAGGTTACGCCGGTAACGGTGAAGCAGATCACGACAAAGGTAACGTTCATGAAAGCCAGATAAGGAGCTACGCCGATGATAGTTTTGCCATCCGGCTTCACTCCGCCGCCGGTGGCGAACAGGAACGCATAAATGGCGCAGACGATACCGACCAGGAGCGCGCCGTTGCCGACGGTACGCAGATCTTCAACGCCGGTCATAAGGGCATGGCCGGTCTGCATGTAAAGAACACCGAAAACGAACAACAGGCCGGCGGTGAAGGGATCGGTAAATACTGCTGCCTGCAGTGTTGCGCCGATAACGACCAGAACACCGACAACCGAGCTGACAAAACCGGTGCTTTTAGCTTCGCCGTAACCTAAGAAAAACATACCGACGGGAATCCACATAATACTGATTAATACGAGTAGTGCAGTTGTCATAACTTCCTCCATGAAATTTCATAACAGTCCCACTCCCGGTTTGAGCCGGGAGGGGAGCAAAAGTGTCTGCTTATTCAGCAGTAGTTGGGTCGATCATTGTGCGGACTTCAGCAACGCTGTTGGCCGGGAAACCGCCCTGAGCGGCGTGCTCAAGTACCATCTCTTTGTTTGGTGCGATATAGATACAGTAAATCTTGTTGTCAGTTACATAGCTCTGTACCCACTGAATCTGCGGGCCGAGACCCTGAAGAACGCTGCAGGATTTCTGTGAAATAGCCTGCAATGTATCCGCCGGCAACTGTCCTGCACCTGCGAGTTCACGTTCAATGACATACTTTGGCATGGGCGATCTCCTTATCAGTAAAGTGTGTTACAGCGGTTTACCAGTAGAACATGGTGCCGAGAGCAAACTGGTTGGAGTGCTGGCTGGCGTGGTCTGCCCAGGTGTTCTGTGCGTAGATGTACTCACCAACGAACTGAGTGAACTTGTTAAGGTTGTAGGCAACCATAAATACGGCTGATTCCTGGTTTGTTACGATGACAGCGCTGTCGCCCTTGTTGTTGTCCTGGCGGGTCTGGCCATAGTTGGCACCCAGCTTGATAGACGGAGTCGCCTGAAAAGTTGCCTGAACGAGGTAGCCGTAAGCGAGTCTCTCTCTGCCATTGGCATCGGTTGAGGTAGAGCCAAGGAAGTCCCCATCCTGAGCGCTGACCATTCCCAAGCCTCTACCGATGTAACCGGAAGCAAGGAGATTGACACTGCTAACACCGATACCAAATCCACCTGAAGCGCCGATGGATTCGTTATCTTTGCCAGCGCGTGCAATCGCGGTAGTTGAAGCAGGTACTAGAGTGTTCAAGCCTGTTGTTTGGTCTATTTCCCAGTGAGCTGCAGTAGTCGTTCCGGTAGTTTTGCGAGGTGCAGTCTGATACAGACCGGAAACCCATGACTGCACTGATGTGCTGCCGTATTTGGCAGCGTAGGATACTTCTGCCTCGACACGTGGCGAGTTAGTTTTTGCTGTGTCAGCGCTAATCTTGTAAGGTTCGGCTATTTCCAGAGCAACTTTTACGCCACCCATGTCAGGTGTTGTGTAACGGATCTGAGGTCCAAAATTGGTGTAAAGATAGCCGTAACCGATGTGTCCCAAGGTGGTGCCGCCACGAAGAGCAGAGGCGGGAACCGTACCTGAAGTCAACAGGGTCATATCATTGAGGATGTTTTTTCCTTGAAACAGGTTGAGGGCGCGACCAGCCAGCAGTTCGCCGTAGGCGCCTTTGGCGGTGTAGAAAAATTCACGGAAATCGATGTTCGGTGAGGTGTCGAAACGCTGACTGGATTTGTTCTGGATGTTCGGGTAGATCCCAACGCGTACGTTGGAGTCAACGCCATTTGTTGTTGGTGCCTTGACGTTGAAAGCGATCACTGATGGCAGCAGGCCGACGCCAACACCGAAGCGTTGATCGTATGTTGACTCAGTTCCACCGAGGCTCAGCAGGCTTAATGAACGTGTTCCGCTCGGTAGTGGTGATGTGCTGGCGTAGGTTGCAAACACATCAACAATGCCGTCTGTGCTGAGTTGCCAGCCGTTTTCTCCGCCGATTACGAATGCTGCGTTTGCGGGGTTGCCGGTTGCCAATGAAGCTGCTGCGAGAAGTCCTGCTGCTAATAATTTCTTTTTCATTGCTCTCTCCTTCTGTCATTAAATTTAACTTCTGGTTCAGCTGATGTATGTCCTGCACTCTCTTATTCTTTAATTCAACGTTCACAAACTTGATTGTGCCGAACTATCGGCCTGTCCTTCTCATTTCTCCTTTCTGTAAGATAGTTACTTCCAAGTGTATGCAAGGTTTTAGCTGCCGTGTGCCCCGGTTGTAAACCCCGCTATAAAACTTCGGTTGCAAATATACGTTCGCACATTGCTTGCAACGGTGGTGCCAAAAATAAAACATTGGTTTTGATGTTGTAAATCAGCCGCTTACGCTTGAAAAGCCGCGATTGTGAGAGGTTATGTAAATGTGTAATAATAGGACACGTTGTATAACATACCGAAATAATTGAAATTTAAATTAATGAGGAAGAGTTCTACACCGTAGAGAATAGTCACAAGTTTATTGGGGGAAAACATGAGTATAAAAAATGTGGTCAATTTGGGGTCGGAGAGAGTTAGGGGTAAATAAAATACTTATAACCAGGTTTGGGTTAGGCACAACCATTGCTTGTAGATATCGTATACGGCAGGGACGCACCCGGTGGGTCGCCCCGGTGCAAAGTATCATTGAATGTGCCTATCGTGACAGGGCGAGCCGCCGGCGTCGCCCCTACAGAATCAAAAACAGGAACTTTTGTGCATGGATTTCTATAACGATACAACATTGCGTAAATATAAGTTCGAAGTACCGGAAATTATCTTCGGTCGCGGCATGCTGAGCCAGGTGGGGCTGTGTGCGCGCCGACTGGGGGGGCGGAAAATATTTCTGGTCAGCGATAAGGGATTGTTCAATGCCGGCTGGGTGGATCTGGTCATGCGCAGCCTTGTGGAAGCTGGCCTCGAGTTCGTCTATTTTGACGGAATAACCAATAATCCCAAAGATTTAGAAGTCGCGCTCGGTGCAAGAGAATATCTGCGTCTGGGCGCAGATGTGATTGTCGGACTGGGTGGCGGCAGCTGCCTGGATGCCGCCAAGGCCATCGCCATCCTGGCCGCCAACGGCGGCAGCATACGTGACTACAGCGGCTCAGATCGGATCATCCGCCCTCTGCCACCGCTGGTGCTCTGTCCGACCACCTGCGGAACCGGTTCGGACGTATCACAGTTTGCCATGATCACCGATACTGAACACCACTGTAAGATGACGCTTATGAGCCGCTGTATCGCCCCGGATATCAGTTTGACGGATCCCGACACACTGGCGACACTGCCCCATGAATACGTTGGTACGAGTGCTGCGGATGCGCTGAGTCACGCTCTGGAATCCGTTTTTTCGATCGCTTCGACAACGCTGACAGACGTCCACGCATTTAAAGCACTGCGTCTGCTGTCCGCCAGCCTGCCGCGTGCCGTTCAGGAGCATAGGCCGGATGATCTGGAGAATCTGGCGCGCGCCAGTCTGCATTCCGGCATGGCTTTTTCCAATTCGATGCTGGGAATTGTGCATGCCCTGGCACACCCGATCGGCGGTCTCTATGATGCCAGCCACGGAAGTATCAATGCCGTCCTGCTGCCGGAAGTCGTGCGTTATGAGCTCCCGGTTGTGACAGATAAACTTCAGGAACTGGCCTGGGGGTTGGGGCACCGCTCAAATGGCGATATCAATGCTGCCGGTGACAAGATCCAGGAAACACTCGATGCCCTGCTTGAAGCCAGCGAAGCGCCGCGCAGTCTGCGAAGCATAGGTGTTCTGCATAAGGATTTGCCGGAATTAGCGCAACGCTCACTCAAGGATATTTCGCTGACCACCTCTCCGCGGGATGCCGACCATGCCGACCTCTTGAGCATATTGGAAAAGGTCTACTGATGAGTGCACCAGCCGTTCGGAAATCAGTCAGTCAGTCTTCTCTGGAGAGCTTGCTGGGGTTGAATAGTTCCAAAATCGGATTTTATGCCGAGGTCAAGCAGAAAATCCAGGAGTTGGAAGCAGCCAATGCCGGTCTGCGCAGCAAGAGCAATGAGCTGCAGGCCGTGTTTGACTCAATTGTTGATGGTATTGTTGTGTATGATTATGGTGGACTGGTGCAGCACCGAAACCACGTCTGTCCGCAATATTTTCCACAGGAGACGCTGCCGGGGAGTTCCTGTCGGGAGCTTTTTCATCCTGGGCATGAATCTATGCCGCGCACCTGTCCGGTGGAGCGTGCCTTGAATGGCGAGCGGGTTGAAATCTCTCTGACGGCGCCGCTTCCCAGCGGGCAGCTACGCTACTTCGATGCCACGGTAACACCGATCGAGGATAGTCATGGTGTGCCGAACCGTGCGCTCCTGTTTCTGCGCGATGTCTCCGGCAAGCGTCTTCAGGAATTGCAGCTGATGCAGTCTGAAAAGCTCTCAAGCATCGGTGTTCTTGCGGCTGGAGTAGCGCACGAAATCAATAACCCGCTTGCATCGGTAACAGGATATGCCGAGGCTTTGCTGCGGCGATTCAGTGATCAATCGCCCCTGGCCACCGATCCGAGGCTGGAGGATTTTCAAAAATATCTGAAGGTTATTGTCCGGGAATCGTACCGCTGTAAAGGTATTATCGACAGCCTGATCTCTTTTAGCCGCAAATCGGACGGTTCGATCAGCAGTGTTAATATTAATGATGTTATCAATGAAGTCTTGGAACTGGTCAGGTTCAAGTCCCGCTTCGAAAAGATTGAAATTACAACTTATTTGCAAAGCGACCTGCCAGACATTCAGTGTGATTCGTCAGGAATGCGCCAGGTGTGCCTTAATCTGCTGATGAACGCCCATCAGGCGATCAAAGGGAGCGGAATAGTTGAAATAACGACAAAATCGATTGCATCGGAGTCGGTGGTTTTTGAAATCCGCGATAGTGGCTGCGGAATATCCAAAGAAATAATCGAGCAGATCTGGGATCCCTTTTTTACGACGAAGGAGGTCGGGCAGGGGTTGGGGCTGGGCTTGGCCATTACGTACAGCATCATACAGCGGCACGGCGGTGATATCCGCGTAGAAAGTCATAGTGGAAGCGGGTCTAAATTTACGGTAAGGATGCCGACATGTCAGAAATAACCCATAGTGATGCAAAGGTTCTGGTTGTGGAAGATGATACCTCTCTGCGTGAACTGCTGCAGATGGAATTGACCCGCTCAGGGTATAAGGTAACCGCAACCGCCAGCGGTGAGGAGGGTTTGGCGGCCTACTGCGAGGAGATTTTTAACGTGGTGCTGCAGGATGTGCGCATGCCCGGTATGGATGGCGTTGAAGCCCTCAAGCTGATGCGGGCAGAATCTAACATACCGGAAATAATAATGTTTACCGGCCATGGAACCATAGAAACTGCGGTAGAATGTATCAGAAACGGAGCCTATGATTATCTGACCAAACCGGTCAAGCTCGATGAGCTGGAAATGGTAATCGATAAAGCCTGTGAAAAGAACCGTTTACGGCTGGAAAATATAAATCTGCGTCATGAAATGAAACGTTTTGAAAATCAGCATATTGTCGGCAGCAGTCAGGTCATCCAGAAAGTTCTCGCCACGGTTCAGCGCTGGGGGGCGACTGATGAACATGTCCTGATTACCGGTGAAAGCGGCACCGGTAAGGAGTTAGTTGCCCGGGCGGTCCATGACGCCAGTCGCAGGGTCAATAAGCCGTTTGTAACCGTCAACTGTGGTCGCTTTGATGCCAATACCGCCGAGAGCGAACTGTTCGGGCATATGCAGGGGGCGTTTACCGGAGCCAACAAGGGGAGAGCCGGTCTGTTTGAGCTGGCTGATACCGGAACCCTGTTCATGGATGAGGTCTCCGAAATGCCGCTCGACGTGCAGGTTAAAATGCTGCGCATCATTGAAACCAGTACCTTTCGGCGTATGGGCGGTAACCACGACATCCGCGTGAACGTCAGATTTGTCTTCGCATCGAACAAAGTTCTGGGTGATTGCGTAGCCCGCGGTGAGTTCCGGGAGGATCTCTATCACCGCATTAATCTGCTGCCGATTCAGCTGCCGCCGCTGCGCCAGCGAGCGGATGACATTGTACCGTTAACCTGGTTTTTTATGCGGCAGTGCACAGAAAATGACCCGCGAGAGTGGGAGATTGCCGACGAAGCGCTGGCTTCACTGACCGCCTATCAGTGGCCCGGAAATGTGCGCGAACTGAAAAATACCATCCGCCGGGCCTGTATCCTGGCTAATGAGCCGATCATTACCGCAGACCTGTTCCCGTTTTCGCCACCGAAGACCAGCTATTCTCCGGTCATCACTACTCCCGTTTCGAGCGGCGAGCAGGCTGCGCCGTTTACTCCGGAGCCGCTCTGGGCGGTCGAGCGCGAACATATTGTAAAGGTGCTGCAGATGGTTGAAAACAACAAAAGCCGTGCCGCCAAACTTCTCGAAATCGATCGAAAGACGCTCTACACAAAGCTGGAGCGATATGGTTTGGAGGTGTGACGGACGGTGTAGGAAAAATCTACACTATTGGATGGTGCCGTTGCTGTGTGTCACGCTAAAAATATAAAATTTACGGTGGCTTAGCGTTGTTTTCTGAGTAAGTAAAATGTAAGTACCCGTTGTTGTAGTGTTATTTTGTCTATGTGGTTAAAGTCTACGATGTGGAAAATGTCTACATAATGTCCTGGCGAATGTTGTAGGGGCGCACCCGGTGGGTCGCCCTGATGCAAAATACAGTAAAGCCGGCTATTGCGGCCAGGGCGAGCCGACGGCGTCGCCCCTACGTTGATTTTATTTTTTATGTCTCTACGATAGATCCAATCATGTCCTTCTCCGATCCGCTTAAAATTCTTCAGCAGTTCAATCTGCGAGCTCCCAAAACTCTTACCATCGCCATAACCGGTGTATGTAATCTTGTCTGTAGTCATTGCTGGGTGTCCGCCGGTGCAGATTCCGCCGTCGGCCATGTCGGGCAGCAGTCGTTACTGCGTATGATTGATGATTTTGCTGCCATGGAGGGGCAGGCGTTGCGCATAACCGGAGGAGAGCCTCTCTGTCATCCCGCCTGGCTTGAGCTGCTGCGCTATGCCGTCCAACGGGGAATTCCGGAAATTCTGCTTCAGACCAATGGTATGCTGTTGACGGACGGCGACGCACGTGCGCTGAGTCAGCTTGGCTGTTCAAAGCTTTCAATTCAGATCAGTCTGGACGGCGCTACTGCTGCTACGCATGATCGGGTGCGAGGTGCCGGCGCCTTTGCTGGCGCGCTGGCCGGTATCGACAGGTTGGTGCTGGCCGGTTTAGGCGACCGGACGATGATCTTCTTTACCGAGATGCAACATAATCTGGCGGAAATTCCCGAGCTGTTGGAGTTGGCTTCAGCGCGCGGGATCGGATCGGTCGTTACCGGTACGCTGGTTCAGTGTGGGCGTGCCGGGGAAGAGTCGGGTAGTGCTCCCCCCGGACCTGATCAATATATACAGTTGCTCCGGCGCTATGCCGACGACGCGAGTTTTCGTGAACTCTATCTGCGGATCGGAATGGTGGCGGCTATTGAATGGAGCCGATCAGAGTCCGCTCGTGAGGAGTGTTGCACCTTTGCCGAAAATCCCTATCTGGCTGCTGATGGTCACTTGTACCCCTGTCTGCTCTGTCATGCGGAGCCATTTTCAGTAGCATCTGTCTTTCAAAAAGGGTTGGCAGTAGCGCTGGTCGAAGCGGCTCCGCTCTGGAGCGAGTTGATGAAAATCAGCAGCTGCAGAGCCGGGGAGCTTCCGGAATGTCGTGACTGTACCGGAAAAAAGCTCTGTGCCGGGGGGTGTATGGGGCGAGCCTGGGGTAGTCACGGAAATCTGATGTCTGCTGATGATCGCTGTGATATACGGAAAAAAATCTATCAGGCTAACATCTGCCACAGAGTCACTGAGATCACAGAGAACTCTTAAGTAAGTGTTCATTCGTTTCCCATCTCTATTCTGAGTACTTCAATATCTCTGTGTGCTCCGTGACTCTGTGGTGAGGTTTTTGTTCAGTATTCGGCAGGATGTGGCAAAAGTACCCAGTGTGGATAATATCCCTACCGCAAAAAGCACCTTTTGCACACAATACAATAGAAAACCGTTTCATAAGTCTACGCCACATCTGCTCCCAAAAACTGTCTTACGACGTGGTAAACGTGTAACATACTGTAATTATGTGTTATAAAAAGTTGGCATCCTACTTGCTAAAGACAATACGTATCTCGGAACACACCAAAAACAAAACAAGTTATCAGGTTCTTTTGCACCTCTATGAAGAGAGCCGAAAAAACGAGGTTATGAGGAGGTGGTAGCCACAGAAAAGGGCACAGCATACGGTTACATCGTTGTATCTGTTGGATAGTACGATAAATGTCATGCAATCAAAGAGCAGTACAAAAAAACACACACTCAAAAAGGAGGTAGTACCCATGTCACACAATAAAGACGTTAAACGGACCCTTAAGAACGAGAGACTCGAATACCCGATCAAAATGATGCACGCTTATCCTTCCGTAAATGTCGGCTGGGGCGCACACACAATGGTTGGTAATGATGCCAGAGCACTTGGTATGACCAATGCCCTGATTGTAACCACCGGTCTGCGCGGTACCGGCATTGTTGAGACAATCCAGGGCGTGCTGAAAGCTGCCGGGGTTGCTTCCGAAGTGTTTGATAAAGTAACACCGAACCCGAAAGACCACGAAGTTATGGCAGGCGCAAAAGTTCTGGCAGCCGGCAAATTTGACGGTATCATCAGCCTCGGCGGCGGTAGCTCACACGACTGCTGTAAGGCAATCAAGCTTGTTCACAGCCACGATGGTCAGGACGTTCGTACATTCGAAGGCGCTTTCAAAGCAACAAAAGCCAACACAATTCCACAGCTCGCAATCAACACCACATCAGGAACAGGATCAGAAGTTTCCTGTTTCTCGATCATCAACCACACCGACAAAAAATACAAAATGGCTCTGTTCGATCCGAACTGTACACCAAGCAAATCCATCAACGATCCGCTGATTCATCAGTGTATGCCTGGTGACCTCGCCGGTTACACCGGTATGGATGCTCTTGCACATGGCGTTGAAGCTATCACTTCCCGTTTGGGCGTTATATCTGCTTACGGTCCTGGTCTGAGCGCAATTTCCTTGATCTTCGGCAACCTGCGTCAGTCAGCAATGAACAGAAACAACGACAAAGCTATCGAAGCTATGGTTTGGGCTGAAATGGCTGCAGCATACAGCTTCAACAGCGCCGGTCTCGGCCTGATTCACAGTATGGCTCACGCTCTGGGCGGCATGTACGATGCTCCTCACGGCCTCTGCAACGCTATCGGCCTTGGCCCTGTCATGACTTTCAACCTCCCGGCTTGCCCAGAGCGCTTCAAGATGATGGCTCAGGCTGCCGGTATTGATACATGCGGAATGTCCGATATGAAAGCCGGTAGAGCATTCATTGATGCCTGTCTGGAACTGAAAGCTGATCTCGGTATCACCAAAACCTTCACGGATCTTGGTCTGCTTGAGAAAGACGTTGAAGGTCTGTCGCGCTTCTCCGTCAACGATATCTGTACAGAAGGTAACCCAACTGATACAGGTCTGCAGGACATGATCGGCATCTTCCATCAGTGCATGTAATATAATCCTGATCCCCGTCCGGTGTGTCCGGATGGGGATCGTCTTCTCACATTGTGTGCCTATGTTATGTTATGCCGCTGTCGCCGTGTTGGATTATATCTTGCACGGAGATCAGCGGCTTCTTTGTATCAGTTACACCCCGGAAATAAATCAATAAATACAATTTCAAGACGAGGCTTCGTATGATTACCCAACAAGCGGTCATGGATTTTCTCCGTGCCGGAAGTTACATCGCTGATGACGCTATCGCTACCGCTGTTTTTCTGGCCATCCGCATGGAGAAGCCGATCCTTATTGAAGGCCCTCCCGGCGTCGGTAAGACCGGACTGGCCAAGGCGCTCTCTACAGCTCTCGATTTTCCTCTGGTGCGTCTGCAGTGTTACGAAGGGATTGATGAGGGTAAGGCTCTCTATGACTGGGAGTACGGCAAGCAGTTGCTGTACACTCAATTGCTGCGTACTCAGCTGGACAACTATCTCTCCGTATCGTCTGATCTGCGTGAGGCTGTCGAACGTCTCTCCGCTGAAGAGAGTCTGTTTTTCTCCAAAAACTTCCTCGTACAGAGACCGGTTCTGCGCAGCTTCCTCTCAGAAAAGCGATCCCTGCTGCTGATCGATGAAATCGATCGCTCGGATGATGAGTTTGAAGCGCTGCTCCTGGAGTGTTTGAGCGATTTTCAGGTGTCAATCCCCGAACTGGGGGTTGTTGAGGCAAAGCGCAAACCATTGACTATTTTGACCAGTAACGGCACCCGCATGATCTCGGATGCGTTACGTCGCCGATGTCTGTATCTCTATATCGGCTATCCGGATCTTGATCGGGAAGTCGCAATCGTGCGGGCAAAGTTCCCCGAAATCTGCGAAACGCTGGCTCATCAGATGGTTACGTTCCTGCGGAAAACCCGCGAACTGAACCTGCGTAAGCCGCCCAGTGTTTCCGAGACTCTCGACTGGGCTCAGGTGCTCTCAATCCTGAAAGCAAACCAGCTGACACCGGAGATCGTTGCAAGTACCGTCGGTGTGATCGCCAAACATCAGACAGACCTTCAGAAAGTGACGGAACTGGCTGTACAGGAACTGAGTTAAGTCATGGAGAGGATTATCACCGGCTTTGTAGCTGCTCTCCGTGAAAACGGCATTCGAGTCTCGCCCGGTGAGAGTCTGGATGCCGTGCAGGCGATCGGTCTTTGCGGTATGGAAGGGCGCAAGGCAACACGACAACTGCTGCGGTTGACGCTGGTTAAAAATGTCAATGACATTCCGGCCTTCAATGAAGTATTCAACCGTTATTTCAACCGGTTCCAGTTTGTTGATCCGGAAGTAAATATTCCTGATCTGCTGAACGCTGCCATAACGGAGATGGAGGGAGAATTCACCTACCTGAACGAAGTCAGGGATGACCACGATGACGGGCAGGGTCCGCTGGTTAAAATTGACAGCGAGGTCAACCCGGAAGATCTGCAGGAGCTCAAAAGTCTGACCGAGATCGACCCTGACGATGTGGATGGTATTGAAATTACCGTGCAGATGAAGGGCTTTCGCGGAAAGGCCAAGAAACCGCCCCGCCCGACGCGGCGCTTTACGCAGAATCCGCTGACGATTGAACTTGACAAGAGCAATAATTTTGATCAGCACCGTGTCATCTTTTCGCCGGAAGAACAGGCAGCTATGCAGGATGTCGTCTCCCGGATGATGCTGCGGCTGCGTAAAGATATGCGCCGCATGAAAAACAACCAGAATCGCGGAAAGCTGCACGTCATCAAGACGATTCAGAAGAATTACCGTCACGATATGGTGCCGTTTCAAGTCGCTCTTCGCCGTAAACGTCGTGAGAAACCCCGCCTGGTGGTGCTCTGCGATGTCAGTTATTCCGTCAGCCACGCTGCCCGTTTTATGCTGTTGCTGCTGCATACCTTGCATAATCAGCTGCTGGATGTGCGCAGTTTTATCTACAATCGCGATGTCGCAGAAATCACAGAAATGCTGGCCAATATGCCGGTAAATGACTTGATGGAAACCATCGACAAGGGCGATATCGTCGATCTGGATGAGAACAGCAGCTTCGGTCAGGTTTTTTTGAAGTTCAAGAAAAGTTTTCTGGATAATCTGCGAGGTCGACCGGCCTTTATCATTCTGGGTGATGCCCGTAATAACTACGGTGAAGCCAATGACTGGGTGCTGGACGAGATCCGCGAGAAAGCCCGCTATATGCTCTGGTTGACACCCGAAGAGCGCGAAACCTGGAGCCGTGGCGACTGTTTGATGGATGTGTACGGTTCCTACTGTGATAAAGTCGAGGTCGTTAAGACGGTCGACGACCTGAGTCTGGTCGTTGAAGATCTCTTGCGCGATATTTACGCCGATACAGCCCACCCGATCGACAGGAAGCTGTTACGCGAGGCCAAAGCGGCCGAAGTTTATGATCCAAAAGACTACTATCACCGAGGTGCGCATGCCGACACGGTACCTGTTTTTGACCCAAGCGGACGTAGTCAATGGTCGTTTCACCCGAGTGAGCGCAGCCAATGGTAACATGTTGTAATATATAAATAAAAGGGAGTAAAGATGAGTTGCGACAGTAAAAATCACCAGATGCATATGTGTGCACTCAAGCGGCAGGGAATGGACGACTGTATTAAAAGTTTTTCCGACAATCCGACGGTTGAATGTAAAAAATGCGGCGTCAAGGCCAACAGTTCAAAAAATCTCTGTGCTGCTCATCTGCTTGACAGTGCACCCAATGTAGAAGGTGGTCACGGAATCGTACGTATTGATGAAATCGGTAAGCCGCATGAAGGATCAGGGATTTTACTCTAATCGCACTGCACGGGGAGGTCGTCACTATGAAAGAACGAAGTGGAGTCACCAGCTTTAAAGGTAATCCTGTCACACTGCTCGGACCGCAACTTGATATCGGTGATAAAGCTCCCGACTTCAGCCTGGTTGACAATGGTCTGGCTGTAGTAACGCTGGCCGACTTTAAAGGTAAAACGAAAATTATCAGCACGGTTCCATCACTTGATACACCCGTCTGTGATACCGAGACACGCCGCTTTAATCAGGAAGCAGCTGATCTTTCGGATACGACCGTCATTCTGACGGTCAGTCTGGATCTCCCTTTTGCCCAAAAACGGTGGTGTGGCGCAGCTGGAATCGATCGGGTGATAACCCTCTCCGATTATCAGGAACATGCTTTTGGTCTCTCCTACGGTGTTTTGATCAAAGAACTGAAACTGCTCTCCCGATCCATTTTCGTGCTGGATGGCGATGATATTATCCGCTACATACAGCATGTTCCTGAAATCACGACCGAACCGGATTATGCCGCTGTGCTGGCTGCCGCGAAAGTTACGCAGATAGCTATCAAGCAGGTGCCTATGGACGGCGTGTGCGGTGGCTATTGATTCCGGGTACAAAGCTGAAGCAGTTGTAATACCTGCTGAACATCGCTGGGTCTGCGCGGTGTGCGGTTATGTTCACCAAGGGACGGAGACACCCGGATGCTGTCCGATCTGTGGTGCGACTCCGGATCTGTTTGAACTCCACCCGCACACTGCTCCTCACGACGAGCTGATCGATTTTGATCAATGGACCTGTTTAAACTGCGATTATATCCACCTCGGGGCAGATCCACCCCTAACCTGTCCGGTCTGCGGCCTGCCGTCAGATCAGTTTAAACCGGGCAGATTCATCCCTGCTGTTACCGCTTCCTCAGAAGAAGTTCTCGCTATCGTAATTGTTGGAGCGGGTATTGCCGGCGTTTCCGCAGCCGAGTCAATCCGCAACGCTTCACCATCAGCCGTTATTACTGTGCTGAGCAAAGAACCTGAACTCCCCTACTACCGTCTTAACCTGACCCGCTATATTGCCGGGGAACTGACAGTCGGGAATCTGAATATCCACCCGCAGCAGTGGTATCAGGACAACGATATTAATCTCTGCTTGGCGACGGAGTTACGCGAGCTTGATCCTGATAGTAAGTGCCTGACGTTGTCAGATGATCAGACTCTGAGCTACGATCGTCTGATTCTGGCCATGGGAGCACACCCCTTCGTTCCTCCCATTCCGGGAATACATCGTGAAAATGTGACGACATTGCGGACTATCCGCGATGCAGATGCCATTATTGCACAGTGTCGTCCCGGTTTGCCCTGCGCCATTATCGGGGGAGGGGTGCTGGGGCTGGAAACCGCAGGCGCCCTGGTGCGTCGTGGTGTAGCGGTTACGTTGCTGGAGGGTTTCGGCTGGCTGATGCCGCTCCAGCTTAACCAGGCCGCCGGAAAACTGTTGGCCGGTTACGCTGTCGGGCTTGGCATCACCGTGCGAACCAACGTGAAAATAGCCCAGATTGATGGAGATGATCGCGTCCGGAGTATCGTTCTGGAAGGGGGCGAAAGCATACCGGCTGAACTGGTTATCGTTACTGCCGGCGTCAGATCAAACAGCTGGCTGTTGCGCCGGGCGGATATCGACGTTAACCAGGGTGTTCTGGTGACGGATACGCTGCAGACAAGCAGAGAAGAGTTGTTCGCCGCCGGTGATCTGGCCGAACATCGTGGAATAAGCTACGGCACTTGGGCACCGGCTCAATTTCAGGGCGTTATTGCCGGATTGAACGCCATCGGCAAAAAAACCGAATTTGCCGGTATTCCACGTTCCAACACGCTGAAAGTGCTTGGACTGGAGCTCTATAGTATCGGTCTGGTGCAGACCAAAGACGGCAGTTATCAGTCGTTTGAACTTCAAAATAATGGGCAGTACTTTCATTTTATGTTTCATGACGGTCAGCTGGTCGGTGCCATTTTACTCGGAGATATGAAATTAGCTGCCGCTATCAAAAATCTGATCGAAAAAAAGAGTTCCTGTACCGACCTGTTGCACTCACGTCCTGACGTTCATGAAGTTATTACGTTTATTGAAAACAGTTAGAGGAGGGCCGCTATGAGCCGCATGCTACTTGCACCGGGACGCTACGTACAGGGAGCTGGTGCTATCAGGGAGATAGGTCTGCATACGTCACGTATCGGAACCAGCGCGCTGGTTATCGGTGGCAAGACCGCTTTGTCCCTGTGTGGTACTGACATTTTTGACAGCCTGGCCGAAAAAGATGTCGCCTGCCATCAGGAGAGTTTTCAGGGCGTATCGTCCCAGCTGGAGATCAGACGACTGACCGGGATTGCAGCCGCACACCGGGCGGATGTCATTATCGCCCTGGGTGGCGGTGCTGCGATTGATGCCGGTAAAGCAGTCTCGCATGAGATGAATGTTCCGGTAATAGTCGTGCCGACTGTTATTTCAACCGATGCCCCCTGTTCGGCATTGTCGGTTATTTATAGCGAAACCGGTACCTTTGAGCGCTATCTGTTCCTGCGGAAAAATCCTGATTGTGTGCTGGTTGATACGTCGCTGGTCGCGCGGTCACCCGCCAAATTTATTGTAGCCGGGATGGGAGATGCGCTGGCGACCTATTGGGAATCAGATACCTGTTTCCGAAGCGGCAAGCCAAATTCGCTGACCGGCGGGGTGAGTCCCACCCTGGCGACCAGGGCGCTGGCAAGACTCTGCTACGAAACACTACGGGAGGCAGGGCTTCAGGCAAAACAGGCGGTAGAGTTACAGGTCGTGACCCCGGCGGTCGAGTCGATTGTAGAAGCCAATACTCTGCTCAGCGGTCTAAGCTCTGAAAACGGCGGGCACGCGGCCGCACATTCGATTCATAACGGTTTGACGACCTTGAAATCTGCCATGCACAAGCTGCATGGTGAAAAAGTCGCCTTCGGAGTGCTGGCACAACTGGTACTGGAAGGACGACCTGCCAGAGATATTACAGAGGTTCAGGATTTCTGTTTCAGTGTCGGATTGCCACTCTGTCTGGAGGACCTGGACATCGTCGATCCGACACCGGAGGAGATAAGTCAGGTTGCGGCAGCAGCGGTTGCTGAAGGGGAGACCATTCATGCGACCTGGTTTACCGTTACCTCCGATATGGTGGCAGCTGCCATCAGAACGGCTGACGCACTCGGTATGCGGTACAAGTTGAGTGTCAACTGATGGAATCCCACCTGGATATTCTTCGGCTGCCGGACGCTGCGGAGCATACGTCCTTCTCCAGCGAGAAGGCGTCAGAACTCCTGCAAAAATATCAGATCCGTGTGCTTCAACTGGAGCAGCAGATCGAAGAGCTGCGGAAATCCAATCTGGAAATGGAGATGTCGCGCAACAAGTACGCTTTTTTGTACGATGTTGCGCCGATTGGCTATGTGACACTCGATCCTGCCGGCTGCATCAAGAGCGCTAATCTGACCGGTGCCACGCTGCTTGGCATGGAGCGTTCTTCCCTCTACGGGATGCGCTTTGAACCGTTTGTCTCTGCTGAAGACCGTGCGTCTTTTGCCGGTTTTCTGAAGACCGTTTTTTCCTGCCGTGACAAAAAAACCTGCCGCCTGAAGCTTGCCAACAGTAGTGGTCCTTCGCTGTATCTGCGTATCGATATGATGGCGAGCGAGTCGGGGGATGAGTGTCATGCCGCACTCCTTGACATCACCGAGCGCAAGTGGGCTGAAGAGGCTCTGCGGGAAAGCGAATACAACCTCACCAAGGCACAGGCCATGTCGCATGTCGGGTCCTGGAGTTCTAATCCTGTGTCGGGGTATCTGGGCGTTTCGGATGAGTTGCTGCGCATTATGCGGTTAAAGCGTGATGAGGCGACCCAGGAAATGTTTGCAGCCCTGATTCATCCGGATGACCGTGAGACCGTTATGCGTTATCTGCGGCGCGGAATAGAGCAGGGCATCAATTATGAAATCGAGCACCGACTGCTGCTGCAGGATGGCTCGATGAAGTGGGTCTATACGATTGTCGAGCCATCAGTCAATTTTGCCAGACAGGTGGTTCGACTGTACGGTACGACCCAGGATATAACCGAACGTAAACAGAGCGAAGTCAAGTTGCGCAATAAAAAAAATGAGTTGCAGGCCATTTTTGACTCGGTTAATGACGGGGTAATCGTCTTTGATAATGACGGTCATATCCAACATCATAATCATATCTGCCCGCAGTTTTTCCCGGAAACAGTTCTGATGGACGGCACCTGCAGGGATATTTTTCATCATGGCATTCTGCATTCTCCGCATACCTGTCCGGTAGAGCGGGCACTCGCCGGTGAGCGTGTCGAAACGTCACTGGTCTATGCGCTGGAAGGTCATGAAACCCGATATATTGACGTCACTGCCAATCCGATCAAGGATTCGCTGGGGGAAAAGACCCGTGCTCTGGTCTTTCTGAGGGATGTGACTCTGAAGAGGGTTCAGGAACTGCAGATGATACAGACGGAAAAAATGTCGAGTATCGGGGTGCTGGCAACCGGCGTCGCGCATGAGATCAATAATCCGCTCACATCGGTGGCGGGGTATGCCGAGGCGCTGCTGCGTCGCTTCAGCGACGACCCCACGCTGGGTGTCGATCCTCGTCTGGATGCTTTTCAAAAGTATCTGGAAGTTATCGTGCGCGAATCATATCACTGCAAATCGATAATAGACAGTCTGCTCAATTTCGGTCGTAAATCGGACGGTCTGATCGGCAATGTTGATCTGAATTCCATTCTGATGGAAATTCTTGAACTTCTCAGGCATCAGACCTACGATGACCAGATAGATCTGGTGGTTGATTTACAGGATAATCTGCCGAGTCTGCTTGGTGACCCGTCCGGCTTGCGGCAGGTTTTCATGAATTTGTTGATCAACGCCCATCATGCCATCAAGAAGGGGGGGCAGGTCTCGATATCGACGCAGTACAACCGCGAAGAGGCACGTGTGTATGTAGAGGTTTCCGATACCGGCAGCGGTATTGATCCTGATATCATCGACCGGATCTGGGATCCGTTCTTTACAACCAAGGCCACCGGTAAAGGGCTGGGACTTGGCCTGGCGCTGACCTTCAATATTGTCAAACGACACGGAGGTGAGATCAGCGTCCAGAGTACTGTCGGCAAAGGGTCGCAGTTTATCGTATGGCTGCCGGTGCGTTGCGTGAATGACTCTGCAGCTACTCCCCCGCTCCCCCCAGTGACCAGAGGTACGTGACTCTGGCAACGTGATAGTCTCGCTGCGCCTTGGCCAGGTTGCTCCTGGCCTGCAGCAGGTTTACCTGAGCGTCCTCCACTTCAAGGCTGATCTTGACGCCGAACTCATAGCCCTTTTCTGCCATCTGAACCAGACGATCCGCCTGTTTTACCGTTCCTGACAGTGCTGCACATATCTCGCTTGCCTCCCGAAATGAAAATTCTGCCTGGCGAACTTCCAGTGCGATCGAATCCAGGAGCCTGGCTGCCGCGATCCGCTGTGTGCGCAGGTCGCTTTCCGCCTGGGTGATGCGGCCGCGTGTCCGTAAACCATCGAAAAACGGGAATGTCAGATAAACGCCTACATTCCAGACGGCGCCATCGCCATCACGCGTCGGACCAGGGTCGTTCAGGCTCGCCCAGCGCCAGCCGGCAGCGCCCCTCATTTCGAGGCGAGGCTTATCGTCCGCTGCGGCGATAGTCACCAGCTCTTCATAGATGCCGATGCGCAAGCGCAGCTCGGACAGCTCCGGGCGCTGTTTTCCCGCAGTTGTAAAGGCTTCGTCAAATGAGGCCGGAAGAGGGGTGGTCGTAGTCGGTGTTTGCAGAGATCCGGCCACATCTAAGTCTACAGCCCCTGCAACGAGGAGAAAACGAAGCCGTTCACGTGCCATCCGGATGTTGTTTTCCGTGCGAATGACCTCGGGACGGCTATTGTCAGCACTTACTTCGGCTGCCAGGACATCATAATCTGTGGCTACTCCGGCGCTAAGCTTGCGGGTTGCTTCTTCCAGGTGGCGCAACTTCTGGGCGCGGTTTTCCTGCGCCAGGCGATGCAGGTCTTTGGCCAGCAGGATATCGTAATAGGCGGTGGTCACATCCCGGTAAACGGCTTGGCGATACAGCCGCAGTTGTTGATCGGCGGTTTTCAGGCCGACTTCGGCGGCGCGAATGGCGGCGTTCAGTTTGCCCCAGGTATACAGCGGTTGAGAGACGGTCAGATCAAGCGACCGGCCAAACTGACGCTGCGCAGTGATTCCCATCAGGCTGAGGCTTTCATCTTTTGAAAACTGGGCCGAACCGTTTAACGACAGTTGCGGCAGTGCCGCAGCCCGTTCCTCGACATATTTCCCCTGAACGTACTGCCCATACTCGCGCGCTTTTTCGATGTCGCGATTTTTATCCAGCGCGATCGCCAGCGCCTGTTCAAGTGTCAGGATTCTGGACTCGGCGGCACACAGCGCCGGCATCAGCACGACCAGCAGTATTACGATACATTTCATACCCGCATGACTCCTTTTCAGATAACGTCGCAGCGCCGCCAGCCGCGAACGGAATTTATCAACCAGATTTCATCAGCACGTTTCAGATCTTCCGGGGAGATGAGTCGTTCCGTCACTATCCCCTGAGCAAGCAGTTCTTCCCGCAGTACGCCCGGCAGCAACCCACACGCAAGCGGCGGCGTCAGTAATGCTCCATTGAGATGTATCACCAGATTATGATAACTCCCCTCAGTTAACTGGCCGTTTTCATTGAGCAAGAGCACTTCGTCGCAGTCGGGGCGCTCGGCTCTGGCACGATCGAACAGCTCGCGCCGGGTGGTTTTGTGATAGCGCAGGGTGTCTTTGGAATTGACGGTGATAGCGCTGATGGCAGTTCGCAGTGGCTGTGCGGTATCCTGCAGAAGTTCGGATGTAATTTCAGCCGTCGCATCTGCCGTCAGCAGCAGACGAACCTTGTGGAGCCCGTCTGTCTGAGCGGCGTGTGATGCAAGTGACCGGCGGAGAGCCGCTTCATCAAACTGAAAGCCGAAAAAGCGTGCCGAGGAGAGCAGGCGTGTCATATGTCGCTCCAGCAGGGTGTAGGTGCCCTGCTCCAGACGCAGCGATTCCACCAGCTTAAAGTCACTATTCGCCCGAGTGACAAAGAGAGCTTTGCTCAGGCATTCAGCGTATTCGGATGCGGCCTGCGAATCCCAGGTGATGGCGCTGCCGATACCCATCGTGAGTCCGTCTGTTTCGGCGTCATGAATCAAGGTGCGGATGGCAACCGAAAAGACGGCGTCGCCCCTGGGAGCAACAGAGCCGATGGCACCACAGTAGACACCCCGTGCTGCAGCTTCGCGTTCGTCAATAATCTGCATGCTGCGGCGTTTGGGGGCACCGGTAACCGATCCGCATGGGAACAGTGCTCGAAAAATGTCTGTCAGCCCGGTATCCGCGCGGAGTTGTGCCGATATGGTCGAGGTCATCTGGTGCACGCTCGGGTAGGTTTCCACGTCAAAGAGGGCGTCAACCGATACGGAGCCGGTTTCAGCCAGACTGCCGAGATCGCTGCGCAGAAGGTCAACGATCATCACGTTTTCGGCTTTCTCTTTGGAGTTGTTCCGTAACTGCTGAATGGCATCGAGATCTTCATCCTCCCGGCAGCCACGAGCGGCGGTGCCCTTCATCGGACGGGTGGTGATGATGCCTTCCTTCAATGAGAAGAACAGTTCCGGCGAGGCCGAGAGAATCGTGAAACGCCCCGTGTCGATCAAGGCGCAGAAGGGTGCCTGTTGTGCGTGTGAAATCCGGGAGTATAACCCGGGTAGATCGCCTTTTACTGTTCCCTGCAGCGGGAAGGTGTAATTAACCTGATAACAGTCTCCGGCGGCGATGTAGTCGCGGATACGTTCTACGTTCCCGGTATACTCTTCAAATGTCTGCTGCGGTGTCAGTGAAATTTCTGTTGAAGAAAGCGGAATCCCGCCACCGGCAGTGACGGAGTGCCGTTCCCGAAAGAGGGCAAACCAGACCAGCGGCAGCCCTTCAGCCGGCTGTCGTGCGGGGAGATCAGGATTGAGTGCAGCTGCAGCTTCATAGGCGACGAAACCGGCGGCGTACAGACCGCCTGTTGTTGCTCGTTCTACCTGGCGCAGGATGGTGCCGACTTCTTCGGGAACAATCGTCATGAGCGTCGTGACATAGCCGCCAAATCGCCAGGATGAGGAATTATCGCTGCTACCGAATGAATCAAAAAAAACGGTCGGCGCGTCAGGCATGACTCTGGGTACCTTTACCCTGCCATCTCCGTTTCAGCCAGCCGGCCAGATCGTCCATCACGGTATACATGACCGGTACTACCAGCAGTGTCAGCAGGGTGGATGTCAAAAGACCGCCAACCACGGCACGGGCCATGGGAGCGCGCATCTCCGCCCCGGCGCCCAGCGCCAGAAAGAGCGGCATCATGCCGAAAATCATTGCCAGGGTGGTCATGACTATTGGTCGCAGACGGGTGCGACCGGCCAGGATGACCGCATCACGGCGTTTCATACCATCCCGCTGCTGAAGAACTTTGGCATAATCGACCAGCAGAATAGCATTCTTGGTCACCAATCCCATCAGCATGATCAGGCCGATCAGCGACATGATATTGACCGTATCACCGGTCAGTTTGAGCATCCCGGCCATGCCGACGATCGAGAGCGGCAGGGAGAGCATGATGGCGAACGGTTCAAAAAAAGATTCAAACTGGGCGGCCAGAATCAGGTAGACGAACAGGACCGCCAGCAGCAGCGATTCACCCATATAGCCAAATGATTCGGCCATATCTTCGGCTTCGCCCGAGAGGTTGATCGAGTAGCCGGGCGGCATGTTGATGCGTTTGGAAGCGGCCTCGACGTGTGTGGCCGCCGTGCCGATCGGCAGACGGTCAAGGTTGGCGCTGACGGTCACCTGGCGGGCCAGATCACGCCGGTTAATTTCAGTCGGTGAAGCGGCAACGATCGTACTGGTCAGGCTCGAGATCGGGATCAGTCTGATTCCACCGTTGCCGTCAGGGACGGAGACCTTCAGATCGGGAACCTGCGACGCATACTGCCGTAGACCGGCCGGCAGACGGACGCGCAGATTGACGGCATCACCATCCTCGTCTTCAAAAGTTGAAATCGCCTCGCCCCCCACCAGACGTCCGAGCGCGGCGACAATATCTGAGGTCGTCACACCGGCGGAGAGCGCTTTATCCCGATCAACCCGTAGACGGTATTCAGGGATGTCGTTTTCAAGCGTCATGGAGAGGTCAACGATGCCGCGTACCGTGTAGAGTTCCTCTTTCAGGCGCGCACCGAGCTGCTTCAGAACGGTCAGGTCCTCCCCTTTCAGATTGATGTTGAGCGGTTTCTGAGCCCCGCCGATCTGGCCGACCTCTTCGATGGAAAAGGTGATCCCGGCTACCTTCTGTAAACGCTCGCGCACTTCCCGCTGCAGCAGGAACTGATTCTTTGTGCGCAGATTCCGCTCTTTGAGTTTGACGTAGAGCAGCCCGTCCCGCACCGTTCCGCTATCCCCGGCGCCGATCGTCGCGTAGGTGTGATCTATTTCGGGTGCCGACGTTACCGCCGCCAAAACGGCATTCATACGATTTTCCGTTTCAACAACCGATGCATCCGGCGCGGTTTTAAAGGAGATTTGAAATTCCCCCTTATCTTCGGGGGCCATGAAGGATGATTCCAGTGTGCTGAAAATATACATGCCACCTACGAAAGCGGCCGCAGCCAGCAGCATGACGCTTTTTCGGTGATCAAGCGCCCAGGCGATGGCACCCCGATACTTGTCGGCGGTTTTGTCAAACCAGAGGTTGAATTTTTCCAGCCAGCGGGCAATTCCGCTGCGCTGCCCCTGCAGATGAATCGACGGATCGTGCCAGCGGGAGGAGAGCATCGGATCGAGCGTGAACGAAACAAACAGCGACACCAGCACTGCAAAGGCGACCGAGATGCCGAACTGGTAAAAGAAGCGCCCGACAATGCCTTTCATGAAGGCTACCGGTATAAAGACGGCAATGATCGACATGGAGGTGGCAAAGACCGCCAGTCCTATTTCCGAGGTGCCGAAGCGGGCCGCCTCCATATGATCTTTGCCCATCTCCAGATGGCGGACGATATTCTCGCGCACGACGATGGCATCGTCGATCAGCATGCCGATGGCCAGAGAGAGCGCCATCAGCGTCATGACGTTGAGGGTCATGCCGAGCGCATTCATGATGATGAATGAGGAGATCACCGAAATCGGCAGGGTGACGCCGGTAATCACCGTCGAACGCCAGGAGTTGATGAAGCAGAAGACGATCAGCACCGTCAGGATGCCACCAATCAGCAGTGTCTCCTTGACATCGGCCAATGACTCGCGGGTCATGATCGAGCCGTCGCGCACCAGAGACACGGTCACACCGGGTGGCAGCTCCTTTTGCAGCTTGCCCATCACTTTTTTAACCGTATCAACCAGTTCGACCTGGTTGCCGCCTGACTGTTTGTAGATATCCAGGCCGATAGCCGGCTTGCCGTTTACGAGCGCCAGTTTCCGTTTCTCTTCTATGCCGTCAGTGATCCTGGCAACTTCACCCAGCGTGATCGGGCGTCCGTTCCTCTGGACGATGGTCATGCGGCGATACTGATCGGTCTGGTCCGGTTTGCCCTCAATCCGGAGCGGATATTCAGAAGTCCCTTTTGTGATGCGCCCCAGCGGCGTATTGGTGTTCTCGGAGCGGATACCGGCCACGATATCGTTGACCCCCAGTTTGAGCGCATCCAGTCTGACCGGGTCTAGCTCGATGGTTACTTCGCGCTTCTGTCCGCCAACCATATCGACCTTGCCGACGCCGGCAACACTCTCAAAGCGTTTCTTGATCTTCTTCTCGACCAGCGTTGTCAGCTCACGGGGGGACAGTGTTGCCGATTCAACCGCCAGCGCCGCGATCGGTGCTGCATTAAAGTCAAGCTTTTGAATGATCGGCTCATCAATTGATTCCGGCAGTGTGCCGCGAATGGAGGAAACCTTGGCACGTACCTCCTGGGCCGCATCATTGACCTTCTCCTCCAGGCGGAATTCCACCACCACGGTTGAAACACCCTCGCGCGAAGTTGAGATAACATGTTTTACGCCGGCAATCTGGTTGACCGCCTCCTCGATACGTCGCGAAACCTCACGTTCGACCGTTTCCGGTGATGCCCCCACAAAGGTCGTCACAATCGAAACGATCGGAAATTCGACATTGGGAAACATCTCGACCGAAAGCCGCCGATAGGAAAAAATGCCGAGTACAACCAGAGCCAGTATCATGACGGTGGCAAAGATCGGGCGTTTGATGGAAGTGTTGGAAAGAATCATGTCCGGTCCTTGTTATTTCGCTGTTGCCACGGCGACTTTATCGCCATCTTTTAAGTTAAACCCGCCCCGGATGACGTACTGTTCGCCAGGCTTGAGGCCGGACGTTACCTCGACCAGATCGCCATTTATGGCATCGCTCTGTATTTCCCGTTTGTGGACGACACCGTTTTCAACGACAAACAGTGACCCCTTTTTTGACTGCGGATCAAAGGTTCCGAAAGCGCTGCGCCGTACCTGCAGAACGTCCGTACGGACCCCGGTAATGATGCGCCCTTTGGCAAAGAGGCCCCCTTTGAGCGTTTCCGGTACGTTGCGTACTTCGGCAATCACTTTGAGTGAACGATCAGCGTTAGAAAGCTCGGGGTTGATATGTGTGACATTGCCGCTGAACGTGCGGCCCGGCTGTGAATCGACGCTGAATTCAAGTGGCTGGCCAGTTTTTATGCGTCCTGAATCGACAGAAGATACGGTTACCGTCAGATTGAGCAGGCGATTGTCGACAATCCGGAAAATCGGCTTGGCTGCAGCCGCGTCGCTGGCCAGGTCGCCAACATTGACATCGCGCAGCGCCACGATGCCGTCAATCGGCGCCACGACTAGTCCTTTTGCCTGACGCGCTAACCCCTGGCGCAGCTCTTCTTCAGCTACTTTAATTTGAGCCGCTGCTACGCCTACTCTGGCTTTGGCCGCTTCCGTTTCACTGCGGGCATCATCAAGGGCCTGCTGCGTGGCCAGACCGGATTCTTTGAGTTTGATCAAGCGGGCCAGCTCCCGTTCCGTGCGGTTTACCGACACCTGTGCCTGGGTCAGGTTTGCTTTGGCTGAAACGATACCCGCTTCGGCGCGTTTTACCTGGGCCTCGGTTTCGGCGACATCAACGCGAACCAGCGGCTGACCTTTCCTGACGCGCACCCATTCCGTCACCATGACCTGTTTGACCAGCCCTGGTATCTGGGTTTTTACATCAACCGAGAACTTGGGCTCCAGACTGCCGGTTACCTCAATGCCAGCCGATACACCCGAGGTTGTCGCCGTTGCAAGTTCGACGGCTACCGGTGGTTTGGAGGTCCGGTCGGCTGTTTTTACGGTGTCATTTTTATGACAAGAGCAGATGATGAGTGTTGTTATAAGCGAAAAAAAGAGTGCTGTTCTCGCGTTCATGTAATGCTCCTTCCGGACAAAACGATGGTGTCAGTTTCAAAATCAAAGCCCCCGTTACAAAGAGGAAAAGTCGCAAAATCGTCCTGTCACAAAGGGGGGTAACGTGAAGTGCTGCAAAAATGGATTTATATTAATCGACAGGCTGCTTCCAGCAGTTGTTCTCTCTCGATTCCCCTGCGCTCACACAGATTAAGCAGGTCATCCGGCAGAGGGGCGCAGACGGTCAAAGGACCCGCATCCGCGCGTTCCAGTCTGGTACGGAACGAATGCAGGGCAAACCCGGGAAGATCCGGCATCTCTCCGCCGCCATAGCGTTTGTCACCCACGACGGGATGGCCGATTGAAGAGAGGTGTCGGCGGATCTGGTGCATACGCCCACTGATTGGTGTCACGGCCAGCAGAGAGCAGTTGTCCCCGTACGCTATGCTCGTATAACGGGTTTCGGATTCCTTGCCATCCAGTGCCTCGTCGACAACTCTGCTCTCATTGCAGGTTCCCCACACCAGAGCCAGATAGAGCTTGTCGAGGCCGGTCTCTTTGACCTGGCGCCCGTAGATGGTGGCTGAACTGGAGCTTTTGGCAAGGATGACCACCCCGGATGTGCCGCGATCCAGGCGGTTGACCGGGTAGAGTTTGCAGGCGGTTTCACGCTGAACCAGGTATGTCTGGCCTGTCTCTACCAGGTTGTCTTCACATTCAGCAGCACGGTGCATCGGTAGACCGGAGGGTTTGTTGGCAATCAGGATCAGGCTGTCTTCGTAGAGTATGTCGAGCAGTGGTCTGAGAGGAGAAATGTACCCGGTCGTCGTTCCGCTCTCTTTGAGTGAAATTACGTCATGTCGGGTAAGGAGTGTATCGGGAGTTGCCAGTGCGCCATTCCGTAGTGCGGCACCGTTTTTAATTAGTTTACGAGCGTAGCCGAACGGGGAATTCGGCATCAGCGTACGCAGAAAACTTTCCAAGCGTCGGCAGTGATCGTGGTCAGTTATTTCAAAGGCAAGCATAGGGTCAGGTGATCAGGATCAGACGACTATTCGATCATCCCGGTAGCCGGCATTGACTTCCAACGCTGCATTCAAAGAGCTGATGGCAACTTCCAGTTGGCTGTCATCCGGTTCGCGGGTTGTCAGGCGCTGCAGTGCCAGACCGGGGGTAATTATCATCTTTACCAGTGGGTGGTTGTCGTGTGAGGCGCTCCATTTGAGAAACTCGTATGAGATGCCGGCGATCATCGGCAGCAGAAAAATTCGTGAGCCGGCTTTGAGGTAGAAGGGCCAGAGCTTTGGAATTACGGAGAAAACTCCGATACTGACCAGCATGACGATCAACAGAAAACTGGTGCCACAGCGCGGGTGCAGTCGGCTGTAGCGGCGCACGTTTTCGACGGACAGGTCATCGCCGGCCTCAAAAGCAAAAATAGATTTGTGCTCGGCGCCGTGGTACTGGAAGACCCGCTGAATGTCACTCATGCGCGAAATAGCCCAGATATAGAGCAGGAATACGATTACCCTGATCACGCCATCCACCAGGTTGAAAATGATGTTGTTGGTGCCGATGACCGGCGTCAACAACTTGGTCAGATAGAGCGGAAACAGGAAAAAAAGGCAGATACCGAAACCGAAGGCGACCGTCATGGTACCGGCCATGGCCCACGAAGAAAGTTCACTGCCGCTCTCTTTACCCTCGCTCTTTTCCTTCTCTTTTTCATCTTCGGTCATGGATTCGTTGGCCGAAAAATTGAGCGCTTTGATACCGATAATCAGAGAGGTGAAGAGTGCTACCGCTCCGCGCAGAATCGGCAGTTTTACGATTGGAAAACGTTCGGAAAGCGGAACGCTCAGTTCTTTTTTGACGACTATCTCGCCATCGGCACGGCGCACGGCAATTGCAACAGAGCGGGGGGCTCGCATCATAACGCCTTCTATGACCGCCTGTCCGCCTACATGTATCTTGTCCATAAAATGATTACTCCAAATGTTTAAAAAACTCTCTGACTTCCGTCGTCTGGCCGCAGCAGAATTTTCCTTCCGGGCAGGGACCGCCGACGCAGCCCGGGCCGGCCTGTCGAAAGATGACGGGTGCAACTTTTTTTACCAGTCGCAGCATCTCGACACTCATATCACGAATCTCCCATTGTGCACGCCTGCAGCAGCGCAGGGCGAAAAAATGAAGCAGCTCGCGGGCGTTCATGGTCATGATAATCTTGGTCTCAGCTGCGTTGGGAAGGATATAGCGGGCATCTTCAGCCGGAATTCCCATTTCGATCAACTGGGCGTAGGCCTTATGGACGGTTTCCGACATAAACGCAAAAATCTGTCTGGCTTCGGGGTTGTCGGCAATCGTGTCCGGCATGATGGACGTAAATTCTTCCGTGTGCGACACGTACCGCTGTGATTGCTGTGAAAATGAGGCGATGCGGTGACGGACCAGCTGGTGGGTCGTTACGCGGGAGATACCTTCAATACCAAAGGTAAACGAGGCGTGTTCGAGCACGGAGTGGTGCCCGAGCGACATGATCTTGTCCAGAAACGACTCGATGTCGGCGCTCTCCAGTTTTTCCCGCAGTTCGTAAATTGATGATGGGGAGTAGCAGAGACGTGCCGCCAGTGCAACCGTGCGTTCCGGGTTGGGGGTGTGTTCGATCAGCGTGACGTTATTCATAGTGTCCCGGAAAGAGCCAGCCAGACTATGGATCGCTCAGAAATGGGGGTAATTGGTGCAAAAAAAGGGGATTTGCCGTGCGACAAAGCCCCTTCGAGTTTCTACGTAACGCCAGATTAAGCTTGGCCGTAGCGTTTTTTGAAGCGTTCAACACGTCCGGCAGTATCAATCAGTTTCTGTTTACCGGTGTAGAACGGATGACAGGCTGAGCAGATTTCGGTGCTGATCTCTTTTTTGGTGGAGCGTGTCTGGAATGTATTACCGCACAGGCACTTAACAGTAATTTCTGAATATTCCGGGTGGATTCCTTCTCTCATCTCTTCCTCCTTCAGTAGTGCTTTACAGCGTAAAGTAATCAGTTGGGACAGCAAAGCGTGATAGTAACTATTTTACGTATATTTTGCAACTGTTTATTTGCTACTTCGACATTGAATCAAGGAATGCCTGATTGGTCTTGGCTTCCGAGAGTTTATCGAGTAGGAACTCCATGCTGTCAACTACGTTCATCGGATGAATTATCTTGCGCAGGATCCAGATGCGATTAAGGGAACTCTTTTCGATCAGCAACTCTTCCTTGCGGGTCCCGGACTTGTTGATATCGATGGCCGGAAAGGTTCGCTTCTCGACGAGTTTGCGGTCAAGGTGCAGCTCCATATTGCCGGTGCCCTTGAACTCTTCAAAGATAACTTCATCCATCTTGCTGCCGGTATCGACCAGTGCCGTGGCGATAATCGTTAATGATCCGCCCTCCTCGATGTTGCGGGCTGCGCCGAAGAAACGTTTCGGCTTCTGCAGGGCGTTGGCATCCACGCCACCGGTCAGGATCTTGCCGGAAGGGGGCAGCACCGTATTGTAGGCGCGCGCCAGTCGGGTGATCGAGTCAAGCAGGATGACGACATCTTTTTTATGTTCAACCAGGCGTTTGGCTTTTTCGATGACCATCTCGGCCACCTGGACGTGGCGGGTGGCCGGTTCGTCAAAGGTGGACGATACTACTTCGCCATTGACAGAACGCTGCATGTCGGTCACCTCTTCAGGTCGCTCGTCGATCAGGAGTACGATCAGATAGACCTCAGGATGATTGGCGGCGATCGAGTTGGCGATGTTCTGGATCAGAACCGTCTTGCCGGTACGTGGCGGCGCAACAATCAGACCACGCTGCCCCTTGCCGATCGGAGCGACCAGTTCGATTACGCGCATGGGCATGTTTTCAGAGGTGGTCTCAAGGGTCAGCTTCTCTTGCGGATAGAGCGGTGTCAGGTTGTCAAAGAGGATTTTGTCGCGGGCAACTTCCGGCGATTCGTGGTTGATCGCTTCAACTTTGAGCAGCGCAAAATAGCGCTCACCCTCTTTGGGGGGGCGGATCTGGCCTGAAACGGTATCGCCGGTGCGCAGGTTGAAGCGCCTGATCTGGCTGGGGGATACATAAATATCATCCGGGCCGGGCAGATAGTTGTAATCGGTGGCCCGTAGAAAACCGAAGCCATCCTGGAGCGTTTCAAGAACTCCCTCACCGAATATCAAGCCGTTCTGCTCAGTCTGGGCATTCAGGATTGCGAAGATCAAGTCCTGTTTGCGGAGGCTGGAGGCACCCTCGATATTGAGTTCTCGCGCGACACTATTGAGTTCGCTGATTTTTTTGCCTTTAAGTTCCTGTAAATTCATCTGTTCTCCTGCGTGAAGTCGCTCGTGATATGAGAGGGATTACTCGGTTGGGTAGAATGTGGAGTTGGCGATATGTTCAAAAAAGACCTTTACGTGGTATGGAATAACTCTGTTGAGGAGGATAGGAAATCCTGTATGCAGAAGTAAGTTTTGAATTCATTTCTGAGGTTCGTACTAACATCGTGTGAGAAGTTTTTTACGGGGTAGTACGTTCGAAAATCAGGGTGCTTGTCTGAGGTGAAGCCACGTTACCCTGTGACTCTCGGGCTTGTCAACAAAAAACAGCACAACGTGCCGTAAAAACCGTATTCTGCATTCTACAGAGCGGTCGGCTGAGCCAATAGTTCATTGATCACTACTCCTGCCATGGTCAGCCCGAAGATCGACGGCAGATACGAGATACTCCCCAGAATTACGCGGCGATGCTCGCAGCTGAAGGTCTGTTCATTGCGGTTGGGACAGATGCAGTCTGTGCCGCAGCCGCCTGACGTGGCCGGGTCGAGCGGGCGGTGCAGTTCGGTTGAGTAGACGACCTGCACGCCGGAGGTGATGCCGGCATTTTTAAGAATCTTGCGCATGCTGCGTGCCATGCGGCAGTTGCGGGTGGCCGAGATGTCGTCAACCTGGATTTTGGTAGGGTCAAGCTTGTTGGCGGCCCCCATGCTGGAGATGACCGGAATGTCATGCTGTCGGCAGTACGTTATCAGGGCTGCTTTGGCGGTAAAATGGTCAATGGCGTCCAACACAAAATCGGGACGTGGTGTCAGCAGTCGTTCGGCATTTTCGCCCGAAAAAAACTCTTTGAAGGCTCTGATTTCGGCCGCTGGATTTATATCAGCCAGGCGGGCTGCCATGGAATCAACTTTTGATTTTCCGACAGTGCTGGAAAGTGCGTGAATCTGGCGGTTGATGTTGGTCAGGCAGATATCATCAAAATCGACCAGCGTGATGCGTCCTACACCAGCACGCCCCAGCGCTTCGGCGGCATAGCTGCCGACTCCGCCAATTCCGCAGATCATGACATGTTTGCCGGCCAGTGTTGCCAACCCCTGTTGGCCGATCAGGAGTTCGGTGCGTGAGAAGCGATGCAGTGCCATTGGTTGTCGTATCCTGAATGTATTTTATTTTGGGAAATCAGATGTTCTATTTACCACGTTTGCGGTGGTAGTAGGCGCGATACCATGTGGAGCTCTTCTTAAACAGGCTGAACAGACTTTCATCGGGAAAAATATTGACGCGAAAAACAGCAAAATGATCATCTTTAATGGTCATGCCGCCGTTATCGGTGGCAATCCCGAACGTAAACCCGGTCTGCTTGACCAGAGCTTTGAGGCGATCATCATAGCTGCCAAACGGGTAGGCAAATGACATCACTTTCGTCTGCAATTCCTGTTCGATACGCTTCCTGCTTTCAGCCAGCTCGTAGAGTACCTCTTGGTCACTCATTCCGGTTAAATGTGGGTGCGTCATCGTGTGGGCGCCAATTTCCCAGCCATATTCCACAAAGGCTTTTTTCTGTTCCGTCGTCATGAGCCGGTTTGCTTCGATATCTTCGCCGGTATCCCAGAAATTACCATCGGCGGAGAAGTCTCCCAACAGAAACAGAACCCCTTTAAATCCGTATTTTTTCGTAAGCGGAAGCGCATTATGGAAATTATCCAGATAGCCGTCATCAAACGTCAGGATAAACGGTTTTTTGGGGAATTCCCGAAGCGGTCTGCTGCCGTTGGAGAAATCCAGATAATCCTGAAAGGTAATGGACTGTAAACCACGCAGTCTAAAGAAGCGCAGATGTTTTTCAAAATTTCGTCGTGTGACAAAGGTGCGGTGTTTCGTGATGACAGGTTGGTCAGGTACGCGGTGGTACATCAGAACCGGGATGGGGCGGGGCGAAAGTTTGCGCATGATTGCCGATGAATATGTGCTCAGGATCTCCGGTATGATTCTGTTGATATCGTAGGTCCGTGACAGTTCGGCATAATTTATCGCGGGAGAAACTTCTCCACTCAGGAATGCTTCCAGCTCGTGAGTGATAGCTTCCGGATCTGGACGAAACGGAGCAGCGACCGCGCGGATATCCCCAAAATTTGTTGCGATAGCATCGGCTAGATTTGTGTCCGAGACCAAGCCGATGCAACATGCTTCACCTAACGCGAAAACAGCGGTATCCAGCGCCAGTGCCTCCATGGCCACCCGCCCGGCACCGATGACCAGATCGGAATCAGCCATTAAATCCAGAACCTGTCTGGTAAAGCCGAGGTAACAGATACGTTCACCGAAACGGGATTGCAGATCGGCAAATGCATCTTTTCCTGCGCGCGGAAATGATTCCCATTCACCACCGATAATCTGAATCGTAAGGTCGGGGTGACGTTCTAGCAGGTGTGGAAATACCTGAATTACCAATTCTGATATATGTGCGCCTTTGGGGCCATTCAGGCGACCGACGACTGAAATTATTGTACGATTGTTATCCGTTCTGCTTCTCGTGATGTTTCGTAGTGCTTCAAAGTCAAGCGGATTTGGTAAGAACGCGACCTTGTGCTTGTTCATCTGCAGTTCTTGAGTCAACTGTTCAACCAGCTCCGGACAGATAGCGATGACTTTTTCGCCGTAGATAGCGTTTGATTTCAGAGCAGAGTGTTTGACCTGGCGTCCATGAATGGTTGATACCAGCGGCACGCGAGTTCCGAGGAGTGCGTAATACGATATCCAGCTGGCGGCGCGCGAATGAGCATGCACCACGCTGATATCGTGTTCATGTATGATTTTTCGCAGAAACCAGATGTTTTTAACCCGCTGCAGTAATGAGCGATTCGATACCGGCAGTGCCAGGCAGGTGATCTTATCTGACAACCCGGCCTGATCAGTGACCATGTACACGTCATGGCCATCGGCAGCTTGCCGCTCTGCCAGCTGGATGGCATAGGCGGCTGAACCGGCGAAAAAATTTGAGGATAGTACGTGCAGGATACGTAAGGGCATAGGGGCTTTATTGCTGCGTTTGAAGTTGTTCTAATTTCAGCATCACATCCGACGGGCTTATGCTTTCAATACACTCACAGCGTTTGGTATGTCGACATATATGGCACTGTTTGTCACGTACGAGATATCCGGCTCTGATCCCTAACGGCGCCCAGCGACCGGGGTGGATCGGGTGCATTGGGGCATACAGGCCGACGGCCACCTTTCCGAGCGCAGCAGCAATATGCAGCGGTCCTGTGCTGGCCGCAACCAGTCCATCGGCACAACTGATGAAAGCAATAAATTGCGCCAGCGGCATTTTGCCGGTGATATCGGTAACTTCATTTCCCCAGGCTTCGATCCGCGTGCGCAGAGCCAAGCCGTCTTCCGTGCTGCCGGAGATAAAAATTTTATAATTATCTTTGGGAAGCAGTCTGATCAACTGACTGAAGTTCTCAAGGCCCCATTCGCGGGCACTTCCCTTTGATTTCGGATGCAGTATCAGGTTGAAGCGTTTCGGGTCAAGCCATTCAGCAAAACTGTTGTCGAGTCCCACTGGTTTACTAAGCCCCATCATAACGGCCAACTCTTCAAGTGGTGGCGCGACACGCACACCCAGATGACGGAAGAGCAGGGCGTTCAGTTGGCTCTCGTGCAGCGGCGACCGTTTCCGCCCGATATGTACCAGGCGGTTGCAGTACAACCAGTGATGGAAACGGTGCGATGTCCCAATGCGTAGCGGTATGTTGCTGGTGTACGCAATCCGGGCCAGTTCGCGGTTAGGAAAAACGTGAACAATGACATCGGCCTGCAGCGCTTTGAAGTACTCGATTCTTTCGTGGGATGTAAAAGCAGAAACTTCGTCCCAGTTTATAAAATTGTCGATATGTTCGCAGGCGGCAATGATCGGGGCGGTGTACGAGCGACCGACAAACCAGATTTTGATTCCGGGGTGCAGCTTTTTCATCAGACCGGCCACCGGCAAGGACAGGATAACATCACCGATGCCGTCAGTACGGCTGATGATAAGCTTGCTAATCACGCCGATTGCTCCTGATTTGCATACAGTTCCCGCGTCTTTGAGTATTTAACAAAATTGGCACAGGCGGAAAGGACGCAGATCACCAGACCATGATAGCCGTCAAGAAAGCCGAGTCGAAGAATATATTGGCGAATGAAACACCAGAGCGGATTCAGTACGAGTTTTGACAAACCGGGAAAATTACCCTTTTTGAACTGCACCTGCGCCATGATGGTCGTAAACTTCTTGATCTGGTCGAGATGCTGATCAATCGTATCGTAGGAGTAGTGCAGAAGGTCGCCGGATATATGCTGCGGTGCGCTGCCATCGTTCAACAGGTACCGTTCGTGAATAGTATCACCGCTCCATCTTCCTTTACGCTTGTCGAACAATCGCTGTTTCCGATCCGGATACCAGCCGCAATGTTTCACCCATGTGCCGCAATAGTTGGTCAGGCGATTGAAACAGTAGCCGTCATGCTGCCAATTATTCTTGATCCCGAGGATTGATTTCTTGAGCTCATCGGAGAGTTCCTCGTCGGCGTCAAGCGACAGCACATGAGGATACGTGGCATATTCCAGCGCCTTGTTTTTCTGTTCGACATAGCCGAGGAACGGCTGCTCGATAAACCTGGCCTGGTACTGTTCGCAGATTTCCCCGGTCCGGTCGGTCGAGAGCGAGTCCAGAACAACAATCTCGTCGGCGACGTCCTGCACGGAGCGCAGGCAGCGTTCGATATTTCTTTCTTCGTTAAAAGTTATGATTACAACTGAGATTGGGGGCATCTGGCACCATAAAAAAGTATGCTGATTGCAACTGCAAACATCGCATTACATCTATCTAAGTACATTTCAACCGTAAGATATCAGTTCAACAGTCACACCGGCATAGTTAGTAGGAGGTGTACGGAACATCATCGCTCGTTGGTCGCGCTGCTTGAACTTCACCGGTGATTATAAACGGCATCGAGCATTTCGTGCATTCTTAACACCGGCCAAACTTGAGTTTGTGACCGATTCTGCTGTTCGCTCCCTCCATACACAAGGGCAGTGCCATGTGGCATAGCCGGAACGATTCGGGAGAAGGCTGTTAATCCTTTGAAAAAATCAGGAGCTATTGTTTCAGCAGATTTTATTTCGATAGGAAAAATATCCGGGCCGGTTTCAAGAAGTAGGTCTACTTCCGTGTCGTTACTATCCCGATAAAAAAACTGATTGTTTTTGCCGCCTCTGTTGTAGCGATATTTTAGCGCCTCAATAACCGCCAGGTTTTCAAACAGGTTTCCCCGCAACGGATCCCGAACGACATGACGCTCTTCCTCAAGCCCAAGCAGATAGCTTGCCAAGCCAACATCATAAAAATACAACTTGGGGGTCTTTATCAGACGCTTTGAAATATTTCGAGACCACGGGCGCAGTTGGAAAACAATATAACTGGCTTCAAGCAGTGTAAGCCATTCGCGCGCAGTTGTGTGGGAAATCCCGACATCGTTGCCAAGGCTTTGCAGGTTTAATAACTGACCGACGCGCCCCGCGCACAGCCTGACAAACTTCTCGAACAGACCAAGATTTTTGATCGAAACCAGTTGCCGGATATCCCGTTCGACGTAGGTCTCAAAATAATCCCCTAATACACGGGTCGGATTAAGAGCCTGATCATAAATGCGAGGATAAAAGCCATTTAAAATAAGCGTGTTTACCGAGAATTGGGCATCTGAACGCCGCAGCTCTTCAATGCTAAGCGGTAATAGCTTAAGAAGAGCGGTCCTGCCTGCCAGCGACTGGCTGACAGAATCAATAACCTCAAATTGTTGGCTTCCGGTCAGTATGAACTGCCCGGAGATTTTTTTTTCGTCAACAAGCACTTGAATATATGAAAGCAGTTCCGGCGCGCGTTGAACCTCATCTATAACCGCGCCATCAGGTATGTGCGATAAAAATGCCTTTGGATCTTCGATAGCAAATCTGCGAGTTTCAGGCTGTTCCAGGTTTATATATGGCTTCTGGGGGAAGGTGGCGCGGCACAAGGTCGTCTTGCCGCTCTGCCTAGGTCCGGTAATAGTAACAACCGGAAATTGTGAGGCTAGTTCGGTTAAAACAGGTGTTATGGTTCTTTCAATCATGATTTAAAGGTAGCACAAAATATGTAAATAGCAACTGCAAACTTCATATTACATAAAACAATGCATATTGTCTAAAATTGAGGCCGCAGGCAGCGTTCGATATTTTTTTCCTCGTTAAAAGTTATGATTACGACTGAGATGGGGGCATCAAGAAACCTGTAGTGCAGAAATAAGATCAGGAACAGCGGCGTAAATCAAGTAATCCTGTTTTTAACTGAAGTTTTCTATAAATCGATTTGAACAGTCCAAGGTCATACGGTTTACCCAGGCTGGCACATATTCCTCTGATTGCCGGATATGTTTTGAACGAATGTATAGTGGCATTGCCTTTCAAATGATTAAAATAAACCTCTTCAATAGATAGCCCACAGCTTTCGTTCATCTGATCTAGCAACCGGTACAGGTTTTTTTTATAAAACCTCGTCTGAACCTTGAAAAATCTTGTATCAACCTCTTTTTTTCTAACGTCCCATCGGATAAAAATGTTGTCGCAACAGTTCTCTCGCAATATTTTGTTAATATTATCAACGAATATGCGACCGGTCAGTTTATAGAAAGTGACGTTATCATCCTCAAGATGCATGCTGTTATCGACAGCAAAATTTAAAATTTCAGCTTCGCCGTAACTCTTCCCCTTATCCTTGATGATTTCGTTTGAACCCGTAAAAGAGAGAATCTCCAAAGCTTTACAATTATTGTTTGCAAGTGAGATCAGTTCACTAAAATCATGCGTGTAGTTAGAGTTTTCGCAAAAAATTATGTGAGTGAAATCCGTTTTCAGGATCAAATTTCTAATGTTTTCGAGGTACTGACGGAGTCGTTCGTGTTTGTCGCTCAGTGCAATAGTAATGTTTCCATCTGACGGGTCTATCGTCGCAGTGAGGACAACAATGTTGCGACGCAGAGTCATCATAGATGCTCTATGTGCTGCTATGGCTTGAGACTTATTTGCAAGTACTTTGGTCATGGTCTGACACTTTCATTAAAAATTTCAATATAATGCCCGTTTTAATCTAAAATTTAGTCCCGAAAAGCCGGAGTAAAGGTTGCTTCAGCTTATGCTTGAACTGGAAGTTTATATATGTTCATGGCAATGTAGTCCCTGTGCCACAATGATGTCAGTTTGAGTGTCCTTTCCTAAGAAAGCTCTTATTGGCTCAATGACGGTTGTAGCCCAGATGGTGACCCCTAGTCTACCCGCCCGAATAATAAGGGCGCGCTTCGGAGCTTCTATTTTACTCATCATGTAAATGTTTCCTGTGTGGGTGATTCGTTAATTGATCTGTTTTTTAGCGATAAATTCCCATACTACGTGAGAAAGCTGTCTTTTTAGTAATTTTCTGAACCATTTTAATTTTTCACTTATAGTATATGATAGCTCTTTGTTGGCATAGCTTGAGTATGCACGTTGGCTCCTGATACATTCAAACCGTCCTGTAAAACCATACATACAGCCGTCCGGGTTTTCACCACAGAAATAGTGATGAGTATTCCGGGTGATAATATTGACATGAGTAGGGTCCTGAAAGGCTTCCTGATTAGGGTAGCAGGGAGTGAGTGCAAAAAAACGGCCTTCAGGTTTGAGAACCCTGTAGATTTCGGACATAAGTTTGACAAAGAGGAAATGTACATTTCCCATTTCATCAATATGAACCCTGGGTATATGCTCCAAAAAATCAAATGCCGAGACAGAATCAAAATAGTTATCCGGATATGGAATCGGTTCAAGAAACAAATTTGCTCTCTTATAATAAAAACCATCAACAAAAAAGTCAGGATTAATGTCTCTTACATCTATCCCGTAAAGATTTTTTTGGTTATATGGGTTGCGCGGAAATTTACCACACCCCAAGTCAAGATGATTTGTCAGATGAACCTCCAATTCCAATCGTAATTAACAAGATTGGCTATGCCAAAAATTATTGCAATGATGTCCTGCGAAGTATCTCTGCATCGCCAAGTTTTCTGTAGGGGCGCTCAGCACGGCGTAACAATTGAATGTCTTTCCAGTAGTGTGCCGCTTCCCAAAAAGCCTTGTAATAAGTGAAATTCAACCACAGAAAGCTGACAGTCAAACGAAACAGAATAATCAGAAAATTTCTTAGTATGAATGCCGGATCAGTCAAGTTGATCCAGTGAAATAAAAATCTGTTTCTGTAATAGATTACGTGGTTACGTCGGAGTTTCGCCTTGTCTTTACCGAGAGTTGCATTGGAATAATGCCAAACGGTGGCAGATGGATCGTAAATACTCTTCCACCCTCTTTTCCAGGCCCTGTATGATATATCAGCATCTTCAAAAAGGAACGGTGAATACATCTCACAATACCCACCTAGTGCCCGATACTTTTGAGCAGAATAGGCAACACAGGCACCTATTGCATAAAGATTTTCCCGTACGGGGAGTTCTTCATCCATCCTTATGAACCCGCCTCTGATAAAACCTCTTCGATATGCTGAAATAACAGCACCCTGGTTTTTCCCTTCACGTTCTACAAATATACGGGGAGTAACAGCAAAGAGTTCTGGGTCAACGAAGTGTGATGCGAGCGTAGTTAGTAAATTCGCCCCTACCTTAACATCAGTGTTGATGCAGAGTAAAATTGGGAATTGAGCAATTGCCATTCCGGCATTACATGTCTTTGAAAAGCCGGAATTAACAGGATTTATAAGTAGCTTGGCAGAAGGAAACATTTCTCTGACGAGCTTGCAACTTTCGTCTGCGCTGCAATCATCTACAATAATTACCTCAGAAGATCCTTTCCACTGTTCAACTGCTGCAAAAACGGATGGCAGGTTATCGCGAAGAAGCTGCTCGCCATTGTAATTTGGAATTACAATGCTTATCCCGTTACAGTTTTGAGAAGCTAACTCCATACGTAACACTCACTTTTGAATCGTTGTACACCGGGTAGCTGTTATTGCAATGATGCTATGAAAGTAATTAATTGAGCGTGATTTTGTTCAAAGCTGGCGTTGTTGTCAATCACATGTTTTAGGTGCTTCAAAACCTTTTGTTACCGGAGTAAAGACCCTAAAACAATATGTGGTTTGATCACGAATTGAATTGTACCGCGCACAGTCGGCTATACAGCCCACTATTCTGAATTAACTCCAGATGTGTCCCACTTTCGACAATACTCCCATTCTCTAATACGACGATTTTATCAGCATGCAAAACGGTAGAAAGCCGGTGAGCAATTACGAAGGTTGTGCGATTTTCTATCAGGTTATCGAGCGCCCTCTGAACCATCTGTTCGCTCTCGGTATCCAGGGCACTGGTGGCTTCATCGAGAATAAGGATCGGTGCATTTTTGAGGATCGCCCGCGCGATGCAGAGTCGCTGGCGCTGTCCACCGGATAACCGTACACCGCGGTCACCGATGCTGGTCTGATACCCTTCCGGCATGTCAATGATAAAATCATGGGCATAGGCCGCCTGTGCCGCCCGGATTACTTCGTCGTCGCTGGCATCCGGTTTGCCATAGCGAATGTTATTGGCAACCGTATCATGAAAAAGGATTGTTTCTTGGTCAACCAGTGCGATATGGCGCATCAGGCTGTCTTTAACAATCTCGCGGACATCGTGTGTTCCGATCAGTATCTGCCCCGCACTGGTCTCAAAAAAACGGGCAATCAATGAAACCAGCGTGCTTTTACCACCGCCTGAAGGCCCAACCAGTGCTACCATCTGACCTTTTTCGGCAACAAGCGATACGTTCTCAAGGATGTAATCATCCTGATATTTAAAATAGACATTTTTAAATTCAACGCGATTGTCATCCGGGGTGAGGGTGTATCCGTTGGGAGCATCAACGATTTCAGGAACGGCGTCAATTATCTCAAATACGCGCTCAGAGGAACCGATGCAGCGCTGGGCTGTCCCGTAGGCGCCGATCAACTTTTTGAGAGGGGAATATACCAGTGCCATGGCGGTAATGAATGAGAAAAATTCCGGTGCTGATAATTTGCCGGCCATAACCTTGCTGCCGCCGAAAAAGATGACTGCGGCAATACCAAGCGAGGAGATAACCTCCGAGATTGGTGATGATAACGAGTTGTATTTTATCATCTTGCGCGTGAAGTGATAATACTTCAGGTTGGCGCGAGTAAACTGCTCGATCATGCTGTTTTCAAGGGAAAACGCTTTGACAACTTTTATCCCACTGAGTGTTTCCTGCAGAATACTGGCAAAATAACCGGCCTCATCCTGACCTTTTCTGGCAGTGGTCTTGATTTTTTTACCGAGAACGCTGGCCGGATAGATAGTGAAAGGGATTACCAATATCGAGATCATGGCCAACTGCCAATCACGATAGAAGATGACGCCCAAGAGAGAAACCAGGCCGATTGAGTCTCTGAAAACACCCGAGATCGTTTCAGCGACTCCGTTTTGCATTGCGGCCACATCCGTCACAACGCGTGACATGAGTGACCCGGTCTGATTGCGGTTAAAAAACTGCAGGTCGAGGAAGACGTTTTTTCTGAAAATTTCGTTACGTACATCCTGCACAGCCAGTTGCGCTGCGGTGTTCATGAAATAGTCGTTCAGGTAGCGACAGATAGCACGAAATACAAATATCAGTATTATTGCAAACGGAAGAAACGAAAAAATGAACATATCTTTTGACATAAAGATCTTCTTGAGCAGCGGTTCAACCATATAGGCAAACGCGGCATCGAGTCCGCCGTAGGCCGATGAGGCCAAAGCGGCCAGCAGGATGCGCCACCAGTATGGTTTCATGTACAGCAGTAGTCTTTTAGCAACAGGCATTGTAACTCATTTTCCTTTCATTCTTTTTTAAGCGTAAGCGTCGGAACGATATTGCAGGGTAATTCGAAAAAGATCGCCAATTTCTTCAAGTATCATTCTGTTGCCCATTGCTTTCAGCATCATGGGAATGCCACGTCCCAAGCCGTCGCTATAACGTAGATTATCCAGGTATTTCAAAAGAAACATATTCCGTGGGGCAGAATTACCACACTTGATTTTTTCCAGTGTCAAAGAGTTGGCAATAACACCAGGTGAGGTTATTTCCAGCCGATCATTAAACATGTATACGGTCGTCTTGCGGGTAGATAAAGAATAATCACGATGGCACACAGCGTTGACGAGCGCCTCCCTGATGGTCTTGACAGATATGGAATCCTGCTCCTGTCGCTTGAGTCCGCTTATTTCCGAAGGCCGTGGAAGAAACAATCTCACAAGTGACGTAGTATTTTCTATAAGTTCAGGTAATGTACCGGAGACCTCTTTTTTATCGATCAATTCATCGGTGATTTCAGTACCCCTGAATACCGCAAATACGATAGAACTTTGGGGCATTCGGCGCTGGGGTTGGCGGCCAAAAAGCAGCAAACCACCAACTCCAACTACAAATTTGTCTTCATACGATACGAGTATGTCGGCATTGTGCAGGAGATTGTTTTGCTCATCACGGTTCATTTCCAAAAAGTTAATGTCGTAACAGGCGTGCCAATAACGGTGCAGTTTCTCAGCATCAAGATCGCGTTCATCTGTGCCTTCAACAGGAGCAATGTCAAAGTGAACAAGACCGGCCTGCTGGAATAGTCTGCTTAATTCATCTTTTGTTGCTTGTCGGTTCGTTGAACCAACCCGTATCCAAAACTTACCATCTTGTGTTTGATATGGCTTGTGAGTTCCTTTTGGAATCTGTATGACACACATAAAGAGATTATTTATTTCAACCAGAGAAATAAGCGGGGCAATTGCAGGCACAACATTATGGCGGCATATGTTTGAAATTTTCTCTTCAAAAAGATGCGGGGTAATTCCGCTTATCGCTCCGTCATCCGTAACCCCAATCAAGAGTGTGCCGCCATATGTATTTGAAAAAGATACCATCTCGCGCGCAAGAGAGTCAGGACGAGCGTCAGCTGTTTTAAATTCTACGGTAACACCTTCGCCTTGGGCCAATAGCTGCCTGATTAAATCGTACGTCATCTCTCTACTCCACTATGTTGAGCCCCGTGTAATCTTAGCGCCGCCTGCACGACATCATCTTCTGTCACTTCCGTCATACAGCGGTGATCGGTCGGACACTCCCGCAACTTGCAGGGCGCACAATCGACATCTTTCCTTACAACCACAGCGTTACGGTTATACGGAGACGTTCCGGTGTGATCAGTCGAGCCGAAAATTGCCACCAAAGGCACATCACACGCGGCGGCGATATGCATGGGGCCGGAGTCGTTGGTTATGAAAAAATTACAGCGCCTGATCAGTGCCATCAGTTCCCGGACGGAAGTTTTACCGGCCAGATTAACGGCTGTCCCTTCAAGGCGGTTTTCAATGTCAGTCGCTATATCGGTTTCACCAGGCCCACCGAAGATAACTACTTTTGCAGACCACTCATCAGCCAGTCTGCGGGCGACTGTTGCGAAGCGGTCCGGGTACCAGCGCTTGGCTGAACCGTAACTGGCACCCGGATTGATGCCGATAACGAATTCATGTGATTGTATGCCGTGATCAGCCAGAAGAGCGGTCGTGCGGCACTCCTCGTCCGGAGTAATGCAGAGATGAGGTTGCGTACAACTTCCGGTGATGCCAAAGTACCGCATCAGATTCAGGTAGTATTCTACCTCATGGCAAGGTTGAATTTTCTGCGCCTGATAGCGACCACTCAGCAACAATGTCCTGCCATCGCTGCATTTCCCTATTCGGCGAGGAATACCGGCCAGCCAGGGAACCACGGCAGAGTCGAAGGAATTTGGCAATATGATCGCAAGATCATAATGATGCTTACGCAGTTCGGCTGCCAGTCGTAACCGTCCGGCAACGCCGTGGTGCTTTCCCGTGCGGTGAAAGGTAATGATGCGGTCAATTCCTGGGTGATGCAAAAAAAGCTGCGAGACCATCTCATTGGCCAGAATAGTGATTTCTGCCTGGGGAAAATGTTCACGAATCACACTGATTGCCGGTGTCGTCATGACAGCGTCCCCGATCCAGTTGACCGAGCGGATCAGAATTCTACGGATGGCATCGTGACGAAATCTTTTCACGTTGCCTCACTTTTTGTCGTTGACGGTTGCAGCAGAGGTAAAAAAACCGGAATGCCTTCTACGACAGGATACATGGCATCGCACGCTGTACAGTGCAAAAAACGTGCATCGCTGCTTTGTATCAATTCACCCTTGCAGAGCGGGCAGGCGAGTATCTGTACTAAATCACGTGGCAGCATAGTATCCATGGCATAAAATTGATTGGACAATATGCCATACATGACGGCATTTTTGAAGTAAATACCGTGCAGTTATCGGTATATTTCCAGTTTCATGTTGACGATGCTTTGGCACGAGTGATATTTACAATCATTAAATACCGTAGTTTTACAAAGTACTCATCACAATTTCCTGAACTTCCGAGACAGCATGCCAGTCCCCCCTTTTCCCGCAAAGCATTCAGCGTCAGGTTTACAGCGGTGCGGTTACATACCTCTTTATAAATCTGGATACCGGGCAGTCGCTCTCGAATGGGCCGCTTCTGCGGTTGCGGAGGCACTTACGGTTGGCTCTCTCCATGAATGGGCTGCTCTACAGCCTTTGAGGGAGGAAATGCACGGACGTGCCGTTATTTTTGCGGTTGATCTGCCGACATTTCCGCCAACACCGGTTGTTGTCCGTAGAAATCGGCATGGTGGGCTGCTGGGTGCTCTTACGGGTGAGTATTTTCTGGCTCCGACGCGGGCCCCGTTTGAACTGGCTACGTCACTGCGGCTGGCCGCTGCCGGGATTCCGACGCCGGAAGTCATCGCCTATGGCGTCTATCCGGTTGCCGGGATGTTTGCCCGCAGCGATGTCATGACACGGCGACTGCCGGCCGGGGATGATCTGCCGGCAGCTTGGAAAAAATCGAACAGTGACGGGCATGAAGCTCTGCTCGTGGCTGTGGCCAATCTGCTCAAGGCGCTTGCAGGTGCCGGAGCATGGCATGCCGACCTCAATCTCAAGAATATCTATATTGTGGGCAGCGGATCAGCTGTGGTGGCTTACCTTCTGGATGTTGACCGGGTAACATTTCCGGGTGGCGGCGATGTCGCTGGCCGCAATTTTTCGAGAGTGGCGCGCTCGGCCCGTAAATGGCGTGAGCGCTGGGGACTTGCGTTTAGCGAAGATGATTTAGCGCGGTTGGCAGTCTTGGCCCGGGAGAATATATAATGCGTGTTGCAACTGATCGAGTCTGCATCGTTATGATGAGTGCCGTAGGTGATACTGTGCACGTCCTGCCGGTACTGCAGGCCCTCAAAAAGGCGAACCCGGCCATGCTGGTTACCTGGATACTGCAGCCGGGACCGGCCATGCTGGTGCGTGGGCATCGACTGGTGGATGAGATCATCCTCTTTGACTGTACGCAGGGTCTGCGCGGCTTCCTGGCTGTGCGTGAGCAGCTGCGCTCGCGGAAATTTGATCTGGTGCTGGATCTGCAGGTCTATTTCAAGGCCAATATCGTGACCTCGTTCATCAACGCCACGGTAAAACTCGGTTTCGATTTTGCGCGTGCCCGTGATCTTAACTGGCTCTTTACCACGCACCGCATTCCGGCGCATGCCATGCAGCATGTTCAGGATCAGTATCTCGAATTCTGCGACTGGCTGGGAGCGCCGACCGCTCCGGTAACCTGGGAACTTGGTCCCTGGAACGAGCAGGAAATGTCTTGGCAGAGGGAGTTTTATGCTCACCTTGATCGTCCGGCGGTAGCGCTGGTCGTGGCTACCAGCAAACTGCAGAAAAACTGGTTCCCCGAGCGCTGGGCCGAAGTCTGTGACGCGCTCTATTCTGACTTTGGTCTGCAACCGATCCTTGTTGGTGGTCGTTCTGCCGTGGAAGTGGAATGCGAGCGGGTAATCATGGAGCGGACAAAAACAAAGCCGCTCTCTGCTCTCGGGAATGGTGGTTTGCGTGGCCTGGTCGGAATTCTGGATGGGGCAGCGCTGGTGGTCTCGCTGGATACCGGTCCGCTGCATATCACGGTGGCACTTGATCGCCCGGTGATCTCCCTGATGGGCTATTCAAATCCGAAGCGGGTCGGACCGTACCGAAAATTTGGTGATCTGATGATTGACGCCTACGGCGAAGCGGGGGAGGAGTATCCGATTACGATGGAAAATCGCCCCGATCGTATGCAGCGAATCTCGGAGTGTGATGTGCTTGATAAAGTCGAGGTCTGGCGATCAAACTATCCCAAAAAAAGCATTTGAAACACAGAGCAAATCAGCAACACTTACAATCTCGTAGGAGCGCCTTGCAGGCGCGATTGTCGCAACAGCCAACAGCATTGCCCATTGCAGCAATCGCGGCAACATGCCGCTCCTACGGGAACACTTTTTATCTGAGCAGTTATTCAAAAAATCCCATTCATCATGAGTGCTGAAGTAGTTCCGCCAGCTTTCCCTTCAAAAGCTCCGGTGTATCAATTGTCAGCTCCAACCTGGCAAGAAGTGTCCGTGCCGCCATCTCCGGCGTGCATCCCTTCAGTTTGACCCCGTCTTTTTCCGTTGTCACCAGTACGTCCGCCCCGTTTGCCTGCAGAGCCTCCGCAAGTTCAGCACATCGCTGCGTATCGTAGGCGACATGATCCGGATAGGAAAATGTCTGTACGAGTTGTAAACCCTGACTGCGCAGCGCCGTGAAGAATGCCTCGGGATCGGCGATGCCGGCACAGGCGGCCACTTTTTTTTCTCGACAGTCGCTGAACGAAAGCGGCGCACCGCCATGCAGTGGCAGCAGGTCGGTGAGTGTGTGGCGTGCCAGACAACGGGGGATCCCCCGTGTGTCTATCGGAATGGCGGCTTCTTCGGGAGTGCGCGTAAAGATCACCAGATCCGAACGGCGAATTGCCGAGGTGGCTTCCCGCAGCATCCCTGCCGGCAGCGTCCAGCCGTTGCCGAAGGGGAGCGAGAAGTCCAGCAGCAGGATATTCAGGTCGCGATGCAGACGCAGATGCTGGAAACCGTCATCGAGCAGGAAAATATCCGGCGTGAGCTGTTGCATGGCCATCAAACCGGCGGCATAACGATCTGTGCCGATTACAACCATCAGCCCTGGAATTGTTGAAGCCAGCAGATAGGGTTCATCGCCGCATTCGCGGGCAGTCATCATAATGGTGTCACCATCACTGACGATACAGGTCTGACCCTCAAGTACGCCGCCATACCCACGGGAAATAACTGCAACTTTATATCCCTGCACCATCAGCATACGGGCGATGAATGCAGTAACCGGAGTTTTGCCGGTACCACCGACAGTGATATTACCAATTGAAACTACCGGGCGCGGCAGATGGGCTGTTTTCATGATGCCGGCCTGATAGAGTAGCGCCCGCAGCCGCAGGATGCAGGAATACAACCACGCCGGTGGTACGAGACAGAACAGCAGAAGCCTGTCAACCGGTTCTCTCCGCGTGCCGGAAGCGAGTTTGCGCCAGTATGTCTGCCAGGATGCGTTCATAAATATCCGTTTATGGTGTCCAAATGCCGTTCCGTAGCGCCGCCGTTATCGCGCAGCAGCTTCAGGCCGTTCTGTCCTAAAACCTTGCGAAGCTCGTTACTGGTTATTAAAGTCCGAAAGGCAGCGGTTAACTCCTGTTGGTTCTGCACCTGAATTCCAGCACCGTACTGAAGTACCAATGCTTCAATCTCGCGGAAATTGGACATAAAAGGGCCAAATACGCTTGGTACGCCCACCGAGGCCGGTTCCAGCAGGTTATGTCCTCCCGTCGGGACCAGACTGCCGCCAACATAGGCCAGATCCGCCAGGGCATAGAGGCTCATCATTTCGCCGACCGTATCAACTAACAGTACGTTCCCACGCTGTAGAGGTTTGGAAGCGGAAAGATCCGTGCGTCGCTGATAGCGTAAGCCGGCCTTTTCCAGCAGGCTGGCGATTTCTCCCGAACGTACCGTATGCCGGGGAACAAGCACCAGAAATAGATCTTTAAACTCAGCAGCCAGCTCTGTGTAGGCGGAGATAAGATACTGTTCTTCATTATCTCGCGTACTTCCGGCGGTCAGAACGCAGCAGTCTGGCGGGATGGTATAACGGTTGCGCAGCTGCAGGCGTTCATCATCACCTGCCGGACACGCAGGTATGTCATTTTTGAGGTTGCCGGTGACTCTGACGATCTGGTGGTTTGCTCCAAGAGCGATAATTCGCTCTTTACCGATGGCAGACTGCATACAAATTGCTGAAAAACATCTCAGTGCCGGACGGAAAAACCAGCTGAACGCAAGGCTGCGCTTGAAAGAACGGTCCGAGATGCGACCATTGGCCAGCAGCAGCGGTATCTGGCGTCTGGCTGCTTCCCGTGAGAAATTAGGCCAGATCTCAGTCTCCATAATGATGATAATGCGCGGTTTGACAGCGCCTAGCATGATTGCGACGGAAGGGAGAAAATCGAACGGGAAGTACAGGCAGAGATCGATCTCCGGGAACCCGAAGGCGGTTATTTTTCCGCTTTCAGTCGTGTTCGTCACGACAATGGCGTGGTTCGGATAGCGGAGGCGGAGCGCTTTCAGAAGCGGTCTGGCAGCGATAATTTCGCCGACCGAAACGGCGTGCAGCCAGATGACCGGGCGACCGGCTATCTGTGCCAGTTTATGGCGTGGAACAAAGCCGAAGCGTTCTGCGATCGCCGGAGGCCAGCCAAGGCGAATGGAACGGTAGATGTTGAACAGGAAAACCGGAATCAGCAGGAAAATGGAAAGTATGTTGTAGAAGAAAAAAAACATGAATCACCGTACTACGGTATCGACGGAGGTGTCTCATCCCGGTCGAGCCGCAGCAGATAGTACAGGCTGACAGCTAACAGGTGCACCATACCCCAGGCCCAGAGGTTATCGCTCAGGAAGTGCCCCCCTTGTGCCAGTCGGGCAACACTCATCATGAGACCAAAACAAAGTCCACCGATCAGCCAGAAACGTGCAATACGAGGGTTTTTGCGTCGATAGATGAAAAAGGGTGCCGTGAGATAAAAGGCCGCCGATGAGTGCCCCGAAGGGAACGAACGTCCACCATGAGCGACCCCTTTCTGCCAGGGGTGCAGAAACTGTTTTTTGCCACCGAACTCCACAATTTCACGTGGCCGCGGTCTGCCCCAGTATTCCTTGAATACGGTATTGACCAGCAGCCCCGGACCAAACACCAGCAGGATTACCAGAAAGATCCCCGGACGGATCAAATTGCGGCGCTGCTTGTAGATGACTCCGGTCACGGAGGCAATCAAGCCGGCCACACCCAGGCCAATCGACGGCCCCCGGTCCAGCAGATAGAGCAGGTGCCACGGTTGTTGATCGCCGATCGGCCACTTTCCATCAATGCAGAAGAGTCCCGACAGTTTCAGGTCGGCACCGGTCGCTGCGATGATAATGGTTGCAGTGATCAGGAAAATGAGTGGAAAAGTGAAATCGCGTACTTTAGTACTGATCATATCGGCTGTCCGGCGCGCTTCCAGCGGCGATGCACCCAGTACCAGTCGGCCGGATGGGCACAGACGAACGCTTCCAGCAGGCGAGAAAACATTTGGATGTCCTTGCAGATGCCCTCTTCTGACTTGTCACCGCACAAGGTGTATTCGGGGTGGATTGTCAGTACATGCCGATCCTCGGCTGGCGCCGAGCGGTGGATGAAAACCGGCAGGATTGGAACACCGGTTTTGTGGGCTATGATGGCCGGGGCTTTGTTGGCCCATGCTTTTCTGCCGAGAAACTCGATCAGGGCACCATTATCTTCAAAGACGGCCTGATCGGCCAGCATACCGATGGCGCCACCGCTTTTTAAGACAGTCAGAATCTGTCGCATCGACGATTTGTTGTATATCACGCCGTTGCCGTATCCCATGCGCATCTTCTCGACGATGGAATTGAGGTGCGGATTATCCAGTTTTCGGGCGATAGCCCAGACGTTGACATCAAAAAAGCGTTTAAATGAGAGCGACATCAGCTCCCAGTTACCACAATGGCCACTCAGGCAGATCATACCGCGCTGTTTTTCACGGGCACACTCCAGATTTTCAACACCGACGACCTCAATGGCATTGATCAGGTCGTCTTTGCCATGGTAGAGGCGACAGACTTCAACGATCGAAATTCCGAGATTGATAAAGGTAGTCCGGGCAATTTCCTCTGCCGTTTCAAATTCGCCGGTCCAGGCGGGGTGGTTTTTCATGAACGGCAGCGCCTGGCTGATGTTGTCGATTGCAATCACCCGGCGGGATTTGAGAATGGCAAACAGAACAAGGCCGATGCGTCTGCCGATGCGGAAAGATCCTGAGCGGGGCAGGGCGGAAACGAACAGTGTGAAGAGATAGAAAAGAGCGGCCTGGAGCCGCCAGATAATCTCTTTCATGGATGTACTCCTGAATAGCTGGCGGTGGTAGCAGTTCGGGGATCGCACAAGGTGAGTGCCAGTCGGGCCACATTTACTGATGCACCGCCGCACCCCAGTTTTGCACGCACCCCACTAAGTTTACTGACGATAGCTGAGTGATAGGGGCGTTCAACCAGTAGTCTGCCAACTTCGGCAGCTATCTTTTCCGGGTTGGCATCGTCCTGAATCAGTTCCTGCACGACGGTTTCACCAGCGACGATGTTACAGAGGCCGATATTGGGGACCTTTACCAATCGCTTGGCGAGTTGATAGGTGAGAGGCGAGAGCTTATAGATGATCACCATGGGGGTTCCCACCAGGGCGATTTCAAGCGTCACCGTGCCGGATACCGAAATGACGGCATCACAGGCGCGAATCATGTCATGGATGCGCTCATGCGTGATCGTAACATTAAGTCCAGCGGCCGTGAAAAATGGTGCAATGTCATCCTCACGGAGTGTCGAAGCCAACGGCAGAATGAACTGAATACCGGAGAAACGTTCTTTCAGTTTTGCAGCGGCACCTACAATAACCGGCAGCAGGCGCTCGATCTCGCTTTTGCGGCTGCCGGGAAACAAACCGACTATCTGTCTGCCGGGGTCAAGGTTGAAGCTGGCTGCTGCGGCTGATCGGCTCATATCGACGGAGACCAGGTCCAGCATGGGATGTCCCACAAAGCTGACCGGTAGTCCGGCTTTTTCATAGAAGGGGGCTTCAAAAGGGAGGATAACGGCCATATGATCAACCAGGCGGGCGATCTTGGTGACACGCCCCTGACGCCAGGCCCAGATCTGCGGGCTGATGTAGTAGAGGACCTTGACGCCGGCCTTTTTGGCCACTTTGGCAAGACGGAGATTGAAGCCGGGATAATCGATCAGAATCAGCAGTTCGGGAGGTTCGTTCAGCAGAATCTGTTTCAGTGTGCGAAAGGCTGCAGCGATCACATCAAAATGTTTGAGTACTTCCACCAGTCCGACGACAGCCATATCAGCCGAATCAATCAACGTCTCAGCCCCGGTTTCGCGCATGCGCTGGCCGCCGATCCCGAAGAAATGCAGCTGTGGATCCAGTTTATGGGCCTCGCGTACCAGATCAGCTCCGTAGATATCTCCAGAGGCCTCGCCGGCCACGATCATGATACGGCGGGGGTGCTTAGCCAACCAGAACCTCTTTGATCGTTGCAGCAACGAGGCGTACGGATTCTTCCGGCATTTCGGGGTAGACCGGCAGTGACATGCAGCGCGCGGAGACCGCTTCGGCCACCGGCAGGCTGATCCCTTGGCAGGCTTCTGCAAAGACTTCCTGCTTGTGGAGCGGGATCGGATAGTAGACCGCCGAGGCGATTTTCTGTTCTGTGAGCGCGGCCATGATCCGGTCGCGATGGTCGGTCAGCAGGGTGTATTGGTGATAGACATGTACGCCGAGCTTGTCTTCATGGGGTACGCTCACAACGTCGGAGAGCAGTTCTGCATACAACTGCGCTACGCGTCGTCGTCCCGCATTGAACTGATCGATCTGTTTCAGTTTGACCCGCAGGATGGCGGCTTGAATTTCATCCAGTCGACTATTATAGCCGATAATGTGGTGGTGGTAGCGAACGTGGCTGCCATGGTTGCGCAGCGCCTTGACCTGTTCGGCCAGTTCTGCCGTGGAGCAGCTGATCAGACCACCGTCACCATAGCAGCCCAGATTCTTGCTGGGAAAGAAGCTGAAACAGCCCAGCATGCCGATTGAACCGGTCATGTGGCCATCAAGAGCGGCACCGAATGATTGGGCGCAATCCTCGATCAACAGCAGGTTGTGTCGTTGGCAGATGGCAGCGATAGTCGTTAAGTCAGCTGGTTGCCCGAAGATATGTACCGGAATGACCGCCTTGGTACGCGGGGTAATGGCGGCTTCGATCAGTGCCGGATCAATGTTGAAGGTGGCGGGGTCGATATCAACGTAGACCGGCGTGGCACCGGCATAGCAGATCGCTTCGGCAGTGGCGATAAACGTGAAGGGGGTCGTGATGACTTCGTCACCCGGTCCGATACCGGCCGCCAGTATTGCCAGGTGCAGGGCGTCGGTGCCGGAAGCGACCGCCACGGTGTGCGGCACGCCCAGATAGGCGGCTGTTTCCTGTTCGAAGGCGGTCACGTTCGGCCCCAGAATAAACTGGGTGCTTTCAATGGCGCCCAGTACGGCAGCGTCGATTTCACTCTTCATCGTATGATATTGCGTTTTTAAATCCACCATTGGAATCATGACGGTCTCCTGCCCAGGCTGACGTTTATTTTAAGAGCTGTTTCCAGTGCCATCCTGCCATCACGGCCGCTGACTTCCGGTGGTACGCCGGTGCGGATGGCGGTCAGGAACGATTCTATTTCGCTGCGCAATGCATCTGACTCACCCAGTTCACGTTCTACAACTTTAACATTGGGAACGCCCGGGAACAGCTCGCCGCTCCCTTTTTGGGCCACCAGCATCTTGCGGTTTTGGAAATCAAGCGTGATGTAGGCGTCGCGTTGAAAGATGCGCATCTTGCGTTCGCTCTTCAGGCTGATGCGGCTGGCGGTGACGTTGGCAACGCAGCCGTTCTCGAAGAGGATTCTGGCGTTGGCGATATCCTCTTCACCGGTGAAGACCGGTGCGCCGATGGCGTCCACCCGCTCAACCGGAGATTTGACAATGTGCTGAATGATTTCGATGTCATGGATCATCAGGTCCAGAACAACGTTGACATCGGTACCGCGCGGTTTGAAAGGAGCGATCCGCACAGATTCGACAAACAGCGGAGCCTGCAGAACATCGTCCAGCGCCAGCAGTACCGGATTAAATCGTTCCAAGTGGCCCACCTGAAAGACGGCACCGCTCTGTTCGGCCAGCGCAATCAGCTCATCAGCCTCTTCGATTGTGACGGTAATTGGCTTTTCAATCAGGACATGAACGCCGGCGGCCAGAAAATCTTTGGCGACAGCGTGGTGAAACTGGGTGGGAACGACCACGCTGACGGCATCTACCCGGCCGAGCAAGTCGCGGTGATCGGCAAAAGACTCCGTTCCGAGTGCGGCGGCGACCTCTGCTGCCCGTTTCGGATCATTATCGACGACTCCGACCAGATCAACATCCGGGATGGCGGCGTATTTCTGTGCGTGGAAGTTTCCCAGGTAGCCGACGCCGATAACTGCTGTTCTCAGGCGGCTCATCCTCGGCAGAATCCGCGTTGCGAAGCATCGATAAAGGCCAGCAGGTAATCAACCTGAGGACAATTGCTGATTTCGCTGTTGATGCGGGCGATGGCATCCGGGAGTTTCAGATCAGCCATAAAAAGCGTCTTGTAGGCCGTTTTCAGGTTGGTGATGGTCTCATCACTGAAGCCGCGTCGTTTCAGGCCGATCATGTTCAGGCCGCGCAACTTGGCGTCCCGTTTGCCATTGGTTGCTATCGTGTAGGGGAGGATATCCAGACCGACCATGGTGCCTCCGCCGATCATGGCGTAGGCTCCGATCCGCGAAAACTGGTGTACCGCGACCAGCCCGCCGATGATAACATTGTCCTCGACAGTCACATGTCCGGCCAGAGTGGCAACATTGGCCATTACGACGCCGTTGCCGATGATACAGTCATGGGCAACATGCGAATAGGCCATAAAGAGGTTGTCATTTCCAACGACTGTCTCGGCGTGTCCGGTAACCGTGCCGCGATGGATAGTTGCAAATTCACGGACGGTGTTGTTGTTGCCAATTCGTGTCCAGCACTCTTCCCCGCGATATTTAAGATCCTGGGGAGGGGCGCCGATCGATGACTGGTGGAAAATCTGATTATTCTCGCCGAGTACCGTCCAGTCTCCGACGACGGCATGAGCACCGATAGACGTACCTTTGCCGATAGTAACGTGTTTACCGATAATGGCGTATGGACCGACTCCGACGTCGGAAGCCAGGCTGGCAGTTGCATCGATGATTGCGGTAGGATGAATCATAAGCGATCTCCATGATCACAGGCACAGTCTGCTGTGCGCTGTCTCGTTATTTAAACAGCAGCGGCGGCAAAGGTCGCCTTGAGATCCGCTTCGGTTACCAGCGATTCTCCGACATAGGCTTTGCCCTTGATACCCCAAATGCCACGCCGGTGCAGTGTGGTGGTGATTTCAATTCGCAACTGATCGCCGGGAAATACCGGTTTGCGAAACTTGGCATTATCGATCGACATGAAATAGGTCACTTTTGAGCGGGTTTCTTCGTCAGAAGCCAGATAAGCCATGATGCCGGCCACCTGTGCCATTGCCTCGATAATCAGAACCCCCGGCATGACCGGGTGCCCCGGAAAATGACCCTGGAAAAACGGTTCATTGATGGTAACGTTTTTGATCCCGACACAGCGAACGCCGTGATCAAGTTCAACGATACGATCCACCATCAGAAAAGGATAGCGGTGGGGTAGTATCTTCATGATGTCATTGATATCCAATTGCATTGGTACGCTCCTTCTCTTAGTTGCCGGCCAGCCTGTTTTCAAGCTCGGCGATTCTCTTTTCAAGGATGGAAATATTTTTTTTCAGTTCCGGCAGTCGTGGTACTACCGCCATGGCCCTCAGCCACTCTTTATGCGGCATGGTTGGAGTTCCGCTGTAGACGGCGTTGGCAGCCAGAGAGCCGGGAACGCCTGACTGAGCACCCACCATAACATTGTCACCGATGGTCAGATGACCGGCAATGCCGACCTGACCGCCCAGAGTCACGTGATTGCCGAGTTTCGTGCTGCCGGAGATGCCGACTTGTGAAACGATCATGCAGTCTTCACCAATCTGGCAGTTATGGGCGATCTGCACGAGGTTGTCGAGTTTGGTACCCCGACTGATTAAAGTAACTTCCAGCGCCGCGCGATCAATCGTACAGTTAGCGCCGACTTCGACATCATCCTCCAGCATAACTATGCCGATTTGCGGGATGCGGTAATAGCCGCGTCCGTCTGGAGCGTATCCGAATCCGTCAGACCCGATAACAGCTCCTGGCTGAACGATGCAGCGGTTGCCAACCCGGCAGCGCTCGCGGATAACGGCGTTGGCGTGAATCACGCAGTCATCGCCGATGGAGACGCCTTCATAGATAACTGCTCCGGAATGGATAACTGTGCGGGCTCCGATGGTAACCCGATTACCGATACAGGCACCCGGATAGATGCTGATGCTGTCACCCAGGGTCACGTTCTCCGCGATATGGGAGCCCGGCAGAACACCCAAGTACGGGTGCGGAGCCGTATGGAAAAGTGTCAGCAGCTTGGCAAATCCGAGGTACGGATTAGGCATCTCGATAACAGTTCGACCGTAGCTTTCACCACCCGGTGTCATCAAAACGGCGCCGGCTCCGGTATCGGCGACCTTGGAGGCATAGCGAGGATTGGCCAGAAAGGTTATTTTGTCCGAAGTGGCACGTTCCAGCGGAGCGAGTCCATTAACGACTATCTCTGCATTTCCCCGTACGGTGCCGCCAAGAAATTCGGCCAGTTCTGCAACAGTTTTGGTTATCGGCATGATTTACTTCTTTCGGTTTGCGTTGAAAAGTTTCAAAACCGCTTCGGTCAGGTCGGCTTTGTCATCAACAAACAGCATGGCTTCATTTTTGACAAATATGAATGTGTAGCCATTTTTACGGCCATATTCCTGAATGACTTTTTCCATTCCTTCCAGAATTTTGCGGGTAAATTCTTCATCCTTACCCTGCAGTTCGTCTTGAGCGTCCTTGGTGAAACGCTGAAAGTCTTTCAACTTGTTCTGATAATCCTTCTCTTTGGTTACGCGCGCAGATTCAGACAGCAGCATACCCTGCTTTTCCAGTTCTTCCTTCAATCGTTTCAGATCTTCCTGTTTTACGTTGATTTCATCCTGGTATTTTTTAACCCGTGTTGCCAATTGTTCTTTGGCTTCTTTGCCCGCTTCGGAACCGTTGAGCGCCCGCTGCATATCGATGTAGCCGAGTTTGGTCTCAGCGGCAAAGCCGGATGCCGCTGTCAAGAGTGTCATCACAAAAACTGCCAGTATCAATTTTTTCATTTCACCTTCTCCTTTGGTTGTTATGCGTTGAATGTAGTATTAAAACAGACTGCCGATAGAAAATTCAAATCTGCCGCTTTTGCTGTCGATATCGCGTGGATTGAGTGGAATTCCATATTCAAGCCGTAGCGGGCCAATGGGTGAATTCCAGCGGATTCCGCCTCCATAACTCATCAGCACGTTGTTGAAAATCTTGCCGGGTCCGTCAACTGAGTTGCCATAGTCGAAGAACAGGACTCCCTTGATGCCGGCTTCCGATATAAGTGGGAAGGTCAGTTCCGCGTTGCCGAAGGCTTCCGTGTCACCACCCAGGTAAATCTGCTCATTTGTCTGGTTGCCGTATAGATCTTTGGTCAGCTCGATCTTGGTGGGGGAGACCGTACGGGCTTTATAGCCGCGCAGTGAAAAAATGCCGCCCAGATAAAACTTTTCGTCGATCGGGATGGTTTGGCCGACTTCCTGAACATAGCCCAGCGTCGCTTTCGCTGAGAAGATCAGTTTTTTGTAGACCGGATGAAACCAGGTATGGTCAGTGGTGAAACGGGCAAATTTATTGTCGCCACCTAAACCGGCATATTCGGCAGAAACCGCATTAATCATGCCTCTGGTCGGGTCGAGACGATAATCGGTATTGTTGTGGGTGATACTGCCAAAGAGCGAACTGGTGGTCGTAACGCCGAGTGGATAATTATCCATATCGCGGTTATTCAGCGTCTGGTAAGCCGGGGTAGGATTGTAGATATCCTTGATTTCGTATTTATACATGACAAAGGTGCTGATAAAGTCGTTGATCGGATAGCCACCCTTGACATCACCGCCGGTAAGTCTGCGGCTGTAATCGATATAATCACGGGCAGAGCGGTATATATCTCCCCCCAGCGTCCATTTGGTATCCATGAAGTAAGGGTCGGTTACGCCGACTGAGTAGGTCTGGGATTTACCACCGATAGATGCCGATACGTTTGCTTTGAGTCCCAAACCCAGAAAATTTGATTGCTGGATGGAACCCTGACCGATGAAACCGTCCAGAGAGCTGTAGCCGCCGCCAATACTGAAGGTGCCGGTTGCTTTCTCCTTAACGTCAACGGTGACGTTTAGTTTGTTGCTGGCGCTGCCCCTGGCGGTGGCGATGTTGGCTTCTTCAAAGAACCCCAGGTTCATCAGGTTCTGCTTGCTGCGGCGCAACCCGGTTGCGCTGTAGAGCTCGTTTTCAGTGACCCGCAACTCACGGCGGATAACCTTGTCCCGTGTTTTGGGATTGCCGGCTATCGCGATGCGCTCGATGGATACCAATTCACCCTTTTCCATGTCAAAGGTTACGTCAACGGTCTTTTTGTCATTATCGAGGCGTGTCTGGGGGGTGACGTTGGCGAAGGCGTAGCCTTTGTCGCCATACACATCTGTCAGAGTTCCTATGTCACCGCGCATAATGGCGCGGCTGAAAACTTCACCCGGTTCACTCTTGACTTTTGTACGCAGGGTATCAGCTGTTTCCAGCAGTTCACCTTTGAAATCAATCTCGCCGATACGGTAGGCGTGCCCCTCGGTAATACCTATTGATACATCAAGAGCGGTTTTAGCCTGATTCAGCGTGACTCGAGGTTCTCCAACCTTGACGTTGATAAAACCGTTATTCAGGTAAAAATCAGAAATCAGCAGAGCATCATTTTTGAGTACCTCTTCCTTGTAGGTTCCCGCCCCGGTCAACCAGGACATAAACCACTCCTCTTTGGTCTCCATAATCCCACGTAGCTTACGGTTGCTGAAAGCCACATTGCCGTCAAAGCGGATATCGCTGATCAGTACCTTTTTTCCTTCGTCAATTTTGAAGAGTACCGAGATATCACCTGAGGGTTTGGTGATGACCCGTGGCTGGATTTCAGCGAGATAATAGCCGTCATCACCGTACAGTTTCTTGATTTTAGCGATGCTCTTGGTCAGGTCTTTAGCGGAAAATATCGCGTTCTGATGGAGTTCAAGAGCTTCCTTCAGTTTTTCGGTCGTCAGCTGTTTGTTGCCTTCGAAGGTGATTTCGCGGATAACCGGCTTTTCAGACACGCTGTAGACCAGGACAGTACCCTTGTCGGACTGTTCAGTCCGCACTTTGACATCCTGAAAATATCCCAGTTTGAAAATTGAGCGGATATCGGCATCGGTCTTTTCAGCAAAGAGTGTATCGCCAGCCCGGACCGTTACGGCATTCAGAATAACGGCGGATTCTATGCGTCTATTCCCCTGTATCCTGACTTCAACCAGTTTATCACTCTCAGCCGAAGCGGTTGTCGTACCGACAGCGGCCAGGCATGAGATGGTTAGACATATGTTTTTAAAACTAGGCACTTATCCCTCTAATATCACGTAGTTTTTTCAAGCCGACCATCCAGGAGATGTATCGTTGAACCCATTGCTGCTGCCAGGTGTTCATTGTGCGTTACTATTACCAGCGTCAATCCTTTTTTAATCTGCAGTTCGGCCAGCATGGCGTGGATACCGTCACTGGTGCGTGTGTCAAGATTGCCGGTCGGTTCGTCTGCCAGTAGCAGTTCCGGGCCCATGACGAGGGCGCGGGCGATTGCTACCCGTTGCTGTTCACCTCCGGATAGTTCGCCGGGGCGGTGTGTCATACGCTCTCCCAGGCCAACGTCTTCCAAAAGTGCGCGGGCCTGTTGTAGTGCTTGGTCACGAGCGGTTCTGGCAATCAGAGCCGGCATCATGACGTTTTCGAGAGCGGTAAATTCCGGCAACAGATGATGAAACTGAAATACGAACCCGACACTTCGGTTACGGAACGTTGCCAGATCACGATCATTTTTTTTGAAAATATTGTCGCCACGGAAACGGATGGCACCGGATGTCGGACGGTCAAGTGCCCCCAACAGATGCATCAGGGTACTTTTTCCGGCACCGGAAGCTCCCACCAAAGCGGTGGTCGTGCCCGCTTCCAGGGCCAGGTCGATCTCTTTCAATACTTCGATCCGGTTCGGTCCACTCGAATAGGTTTTACTCAGGCCGGTAACCTCTAACAGGTTACTCATAGCGCAGCGCCTCAACCGGCTGCATACGTGATGCCTGCCAGGCCGGATAGAGAGTGGCCAAAAACGAGATCAGAACCGCAGTTACCGATATCAGGGCAACGTCAGAAGGGATTACCAGCGATGGAAAACGATCCAGATAGTAGATGTCCTTGCTGAAGAAATTCTGCCCGGTGATCTTCTGGATAGTGGCGATGATCGGTTCCAGATTAAGGGCCACCAGCAATCCGGAGGCGACTCCCAGGAGAGTTCCGATAACGCCGATGATCAGCCCTTCCAGCACAAAAATCTTCAAGATACTGGTGCCGGTGGCGCCCATTGATTTCAGTATGGCGATGTCGCGGGTCTTTTCCATGACCACCATAAAGAGCGTTGATGCAATACCGAAAGCAGCCACGAGCACAATCAGGGTCAGGATAATGAACATGACCACTTTTTCGGTCTTCAGCGCAAACAGTATATTCTTGTTCATCTGCATCCAGTCGCGGGCATAAAAGCCTGCCCCCATCTCGCGGTTGATGGTGCTTGCCAGGTCACCGGTGTGGTAGACATCTGCAACTTTGAGTTGTATGCCGGTGACGGTGTCACCCAGTTCAAAAAAGCTTTGCGCCTGGCTCAGGCTGATATAGGCCAGCGTCGAGTCATACTCGAACATGCCGGTATTGAATATGCCTGCCACCCTGAACGGCTTCATGCGCGGCATCATGCCAAGCGGGGTAATGTTGCCCATTGGCGAAATGACATTGACTTTGTCCCCCACAAAAAGGTTGAGATGTTTGGCCAGCTCTTTTCCGAGCAACAGTCCGGGCAGCGTTCCGGCACTCTTCCGCATGGTTGGTTCAAGATCTGCCATGTTTCCTTCGACGACAGACTGGCTGAGGCGTGTAACGCTCCGGTCGGTAGCGACGTCAACCCCGCGCAGGACGACTCCGGATACGTTTTTGCCGGAGGAAAGCATGACCTGATTATAGATAAAGGGGGTTGCCGCTTGCACGCCTTTCAACCCCTTCAGTTTTTCCAGTACCGCACGATAATCTTCCATCGGGGCGCCGCTGCGGATTACAACAATATGGGCATTGGTGCCGAGGATCTTTTCTTTCAGATCCTCCTCGAAGCCGGTCATAACGGCCAGTACGACAATCAGCGCCATAACTCCCAAGGTTACACCGGCGGTTGATATAAAGGTGATGATCGAAATAAAGGTCGATTTACGCTTGGCCTTCAGATAGCGTAGACCGATAAACAGTTCAAATTGCATCGGTTATCTGGCTTCCTTACGCAACTGCGGAAACAGAATAACGTCTCGTATTGAAGGTGAATCGGTCAACAGCATTACCAGGCGATCAATGCCGATGCCTTCACCGGCCGTGGGGGGCAGGCCATATTCCAGAGCCCGTACGTAATCCTCATCCATGTAGTGGGCTTCTTCATCACCCTTGTCTTTTTCAGCCACCTGAGCCAGAAAGCGCTCTTTTTGATCAACCGGATCATTTAATTCGGAAAAGGCGTTGGCTATTTCACGACCGGCGATAATCAATTCAAAGCGGTCAACGATCTCGGGATTCTGGTCGTTTTTGCGTGACAGCGGTGAAACCTCGGTCGGATAGCTGGTGATAAAGGTTGGCTGGATCAGTTTATGCTCAACCACTTCGTCAAAAATCTCCATCACCAGTTTGCCGTAGCCGATGCCATCATTCAGATTGAGGCCGATACTGCGGGCATAGGAGAGCGCCAGATCGTAATCATCCAGCTGCTGCGCTTCAATGTCGCCGTATTCCAGAATCGCGTCGCGAACGGTCAGCCGTTTCCAGGGGCGCTGGAAACTGATATCAAGTCCCTGATTGCTGAAATCAAGAGTTCCGAGAACCTCTTGAGCTATAGTGCAGAATAGCTCTTCGGTGAAATCCATCAGGTCTTCATAGGTCGCGTAGGCCTGATAAAATTCCATCATGGTGAATTCGGGATTGTGACGGACAGAAATACCCTCGTTGCGGAAGTTACGGTTGATTTCGAACACGCGGTCCATACCACCTACCACCAGGCGTTTCAGGTACAGCTCTGGAGCAACACGGAGGTAGAGCTCCATATCGAGGGTGTTGTGATGGGTGACGAAGGGGCGGGCAGTCGCGCCGCCGGGTATCTGATGCATCATGGGGGTTTCGACTTCGAGGAACTCGCGCGCCACCATAAATGCCCGGATCAGGCTGACGATACGTGAGCGTTTGTAAAACACATCGCGAACTTCCGGGTTGATGATCAGGTCCACATAGCGTTGGCGATAACGAGTTTCAATGTCGGTCAGGCCGTGGAACTTTTCTGGCAGCGGCAGCAACGATTTTACCAGCAGGCGGATCATGCTGACATACAGGGATAACTCTCCGGTTTTTGTCCGGAAGGGATACCCTTCAACGCCGATGATGTCGCCGATATCGAAGCTTTCAAAAACAGAGTACGCCTCTGCTCCGATCTCGTCTTTTTTGATATACAGCTGGATGCGTCCCGTACGATCCTGAAGCTGAATAAAAGCAGCTTTCCCAAAGGAGCGGCGGGCCATAATCCGCCCTCCCAGGCTGCAAGTTGTATCAATAGCGTCGATCACCTCAACAGGACCATAGGTGGCAACAATATCAGCTGAGGTATGTAACGGTTTGAAGTCGTTCGGGTAGGGGTTGAGACCTGCTTCCCAGATTGCATCAACCTTGCGGCGACGTTGGAGCAGAAGTTCACTGAGTTCTTCCATGAGGGTATGTAAGCCTTTCACAACAGATATGATATAAAATATGTTCCAGAAAACAAGCCGTTAAAATTATCTTTAACTTCCCGGTACGTCAAGAAAAAAAAGGACGTTTAGGTGCTGCACCAGCTAATTCCGCAGCATCACAGTTATTGTAATCTCAGGATTCATTGTATCCTGCGGATCGTGCTGTTTTGGCTATCAGCGACAAACAGGCTGGTTCCATCGGTGGTCAGTCCGACGGGAGTATAAAAACTCGGAATGCCTGGAGAATCAACCGATCCACCAACACCGATATTCAGGTCACTGGAGGGCCTGGAGATTCCGGATATCGTTGTAACAACACCCGATGAGATGACTATTTTACGAATTATGTTCTGGTAAGAGTCGCTCACATACAGGTTCGTACCATCGGTTGTTATGCCGTTGGGCTGGTTAAAGCGTGCGGCAGTTCCAGTGCCATCACGTGTGCCATCGTCGCTTCCGAGTGCGCCGGAGGTGCCGGCCAATGTTGAGACAGACCCTGTTTTTATGTCAATGGTACGGACCGTCCGGTTCTGAAAGTCGGTCAGGAAGAGGGTTTTTCCGTCTGTGGTGATCCGTGCTGGCAGATTAAAGCGAGCATTGATCTGTGTGCCGTCAGTTGTGCCGATTGAACCGGGTGAGCCAGCCAGGGTGGATACGGCGCTGGTTGCAATGACAATCCGACGAATGGTGTGGTTTCCGGAGTCGGTCACGTACAAATTTTCGCCATCAGTAGTAATTCCGGTCGGCTGATTGAAAAGTACATCGGTTGGAGTCTTTGAATCAGTAGAACCGGCCAGGTTATTGCTGCTGCCGATAATGGTAACTTTTTTTGTGGTGAGATCGATAGTGCGGATCGTGTTAGTACCTGAATCTACGACGAACAGTTGAGTGCCGGCAGTTGTTATGCCGGATGGACGGTTAAAGCCGATGGTGGCTCCTGCCGAATCTTTTAGAGTTGAGACTTCACCGGTTGCGATATCGATTATCCTCACAGCGTTGTTAAGATAATCAGCGACATAGAGAGTGGTTTCGTCCGTAGTAATGTCGTTTGCGTGGTTAAATCGAGCGGTAGAGCCGGTGCCATCCAGCCAACTGGCGATTCCGGCGCTGCCGGCCAGCGTTGAAACAGTGTTGCTGAGTGTCAACGCTGCACTCTGAACAGATCCGCCGATGTGTGCATTTGAAGGAGCCAGGCTTACCGGCAGATCATAACTCGCAGTTCCATTTGTTGTAGATCCATTGCCGCAGGCGGCAATGCAGGTCAGCAGAAACAGAGTAGACATATATAAAAAAAACTTCCCCATGAGAATCTCCAGTTGCTGTGATGACATGCGTAAAAGAACTAACTTTCTTCCTCTTTTTTCTTGCGCCGAGCCCTGGGTGCCGCTTTCGGTTTCTCAGGAGCGGTTTCCGCTTCTCCTGCCGTGAGTTCCACTGTGGCAACCTTTTTGGGAGCAGCACGGCGGCGGGGCTTGGCAACAACCTCTGCGACAACTTCAACTATAGCCTCGGCAACCGGCACTGCTACGGCTTCCATCGCTTCAACAGCCGGTTTCTTCTTTGTTCGAGCCGGTTTAGGGCGCTTTGGTTTCTCAGGAGCGGTCGCTGCATCTGACACGTCGGACTTGTCAGAAAGATCTGCCGAGGCGATCTCAACTTCAACGGCAGTGCTGTCGCCAGTCACAGCAGTAGGCTCATCCGTACTTTTTGGCCCTTTACGACTCCGCCGCCGTTTGCGCTTTTTCGGTTTTGATGCTGCTTCAGCAGAAGTTTCGCCATCAGCAGCAGGTGCGGTTTCCGCTTCATATTCAGTTTCATCCTTGATATCAGCGGCCACATTGTCCTGTTCTGCCGCTTCCACGCCTGCCGTCAGCTCCGTAACGGTTCCCGCTTCAGTAACGGTTTTCTTCTTCTTGCGACGACGTTTGCGCTTTTTGGCCCCTTCGGCGGTGCCAGGAACATCAGTGTGTCCTTCTTCGGCAACCGGCGCGACAGATTTTACAACATCCGGAGGAACAACCGTCTTGTGGGCCTCCTGTTCCTCAGCCTTGCTTTTGAGAACATCTTCGGTATGCGGTTTTTCACGTTTAACGATCTCAAGTTCCAACTGGTTGAGCAGGAACGAGGTCTTGCCTTTTACGGTAACTTCGATTTCGTAATCGTTTTCGATCTGGGTCAACTCACGTTTTTTACGGTTGAGCAGGTAGTAGGCGACTTCCAACGGCAGTCCGCCATGGACTTCGGCAACTGTTCCCTTGGCAGCAGCGGCATGGACCTTGCGCAGAAAAGAAACCGCCATGGCCTCAACCGACTTGACCTTGCCGCGTCCTTCACAGTGAGGGCACGCCAGGTGAATGGCATCATTCAGGGTTTTGGCAATTCGCTGGCGCGACATCTCCATCATGCCGAACTGCGAGATGCGACCTACGTTCACACGCGCCTTGTCCATTTTAAGCGCGTTTTTAAGGGTTTTTTCGACTTCGACATTATGCTTGTTTTCGCGCATATCGATAAAGTCAATCACGATCAGACCGCCCAAATCACGCAGTCGCAGCTGACGGGCCACCTCTTCAGCCGCTTCGCGGTTGGTGTTGAAGGCGGTGTCCTCAATACCTCGTTCGCCGCTTGACTTGCCAGAGTTGACGTCAATCGAAACCAGCGCCTCGGTCGGTTCTATGATCAATGAGCCGCCTGAGGGAAGCGCAACCCGTTTTTCGTAAATCTGGTCAATCTGCTCTTCCAGCTGGAACCGTGAAAAAATTGGCCGCTTTTCCTTGTGCAGTTTAACGATTTTTTCAAAGCGCGGCATGGCGTCGTGAAAAAACTCCTTGGCCTCACGATAGGCATCCTTGCTGTCCACCAGAACTTCATCAATGTCATCCGAAAAATAGTCACGGATAGTGCGGATGATCAGGCCGCTGTCACGGTAGACCTCTCCTGTGCCACCGATTTCTGAGGCGTGGCGCTTGATGGATTCGTAAAGTTCAACCAGGTTATCCAGGTCCTTCTGCAGCTCTTCCGGTTCGCGGCCGACCGCTTCAGTACGGATAATGTAGCCGGTTCCGGCAGGAATATTCATGCCGGCCACGATCTCTTTGAGACGTTTGCGAGCACCCTCCTGTTCAACTTTGCGGGAGATGCCGCTTGAATCGCTACCCGGCATGGTTACCATATAGCGACCCGGCAGAGAAATGTAGGTGGTCAGGGCCGAGCCTTTGTTGTCGCGCTCGTCTTTTTCGACCTGCACCAGCAGTTCCTGCCCGCGATGAAGCACCTCCTGAATGCGGGGAAAGCGTTTACGCTGATCCTCGGGAAGATCGTCGCGCCACTGGAAGTAGTCGGGGTGCAGTTCGCCGATCTGGAGGAAGCCGGGTTTAGCGCGACCAATATCAACAAAGGCGGCCTGAAGTCCCGGTTCAACCCGCAGGACGATACCTTTATAAATATTCCCCTTGATCTGTTCTTTGCCACTGATTTCAATATTCAGTTCCATCAGGCGCCCGTCGTGCACGATGGCAACGCGGGTTTCTTCAGGATGCATGACGTTGATCAGCATTTTTTTACTTACTGGTGTACTCATTATGTTGTTCAACCTTTCGGATGGGCTGGCCCCCAGCGTGTCAGAAATCAGGGGATTATATATCTTTTGATACGTAAAGCAAAGAAAAAGGCGGTGCCGGGTAAAACCCTGCACCGCCTGAACTGTTTCATGCGATATATTGCAATATTACATCATTTTTGCCAGCAGCGGCACGATCAGCAGTGACACGATGTTGATGATCTTGATCATCGGGTTAACGGCCGGACCGGCAGTATCCTTGTAGGGATCGCCGACGGTATCGCCGGTAACAGCAGCCTTGTGGGCGTCGCCCCCTTTGCCGCCATGGTGGCCGTCTTCGATGTATTTCTTGGCGTTATCCCAGGCTCCGCCGCCGGTGGTCATGGAAATTGCCACGAAGATACCGGTGACGATGGTGCCGACGATGACGCCGCCCAAAGCTTTGGGGCCGAGCGTAAAGCCAACGATAACCGGAGCCAGTATCGGAATCAGGCCGGGAACAACCATCTCTTTCAGAGCGGTTTTGGTAACGATGTCAACACAGGAAGCGTAATCCGGCTTGCCGGTGCCTTCCATGATGCCCTTGATTTCGCGGAACTGGCGACGAACCTCGACAACAACCGCGCCGCCTGCCTTGCCGACCGCTTCCATGCACTGGGCGGCAAAGTAGTACGGCAGCATGCCGCCGATGAACAGACCGACGATGATGTAGGGGTCGGACAGGTCAAAGGTGATCGACTTGCCGGCCAGTTTCAGCTCGTCAACATAAGAGGTGAACAGGATAACGGCGGCCAGACCGGCGGAGCCGATGGCGTAGCCCTTGGTAACGGCCTTGGTGGTGTTGCCGACTGCATCAAGCGGATCGGTAACGGCGCGGACAGACTCATCAAGCTCAGCCATTTCGGCGATGCCACCGGCGTTATCGGTGATCGGGCCGTAGGCGTCCATTGCAACAACGATACCGGTTAGTGAGAGCATCGATACGGCGGCGATGGCGATGCCGTAGACACCGGCGCATTTGTAGGCCACGATGATACCGGCTGCGATAACGATAACCGGTGCAGCGGTAGCTTTCATGGAAATACCGAGACCGGCGATGACGTTGGTGCCGTGACCGGTAGTGGAAGCCTGGGCGATGTGCTGAACCGGGCCGTATTCGGTGGAGGTGTAGTATTCGGTGATCCAGAAGATGGCACCGGTAACGGCCAGGCCGACCAGAGCCGAGATAAAGATGTTGATTGCCGAGTAGCCGGTCGGGTTGCCGACCGGGAACATCTGAACGGTAATGAAATAGAAGGCGATGCAGGCGATGATGCCGGAGGCGATCAGGCCTTTGTAGAGGGCAGGCATGATCTTGCCGCTGGAACCGAGTTTGACGAAGTAGGTGCCGACGATGGAGGCTATAATCGAAACACCGCCCAGAATCAGCGGATAGCTGACAGCGCCGGAGAAGTTGTTGAATGCCATGGCACCCAGCAGCATGGCGGCAATCAGGGTTACTGCGTAGGTTTCAAAAAGGTCGGCAGCCATACCGGCGCAGTCGCCGACGTTGTCACCAACATTGTCGGCAATAACGGCCGGATTGCGCGGGTCATCTTCAGGGATGCCGGCTTCGACTTTGCCGACCAGGTCCGCGCCGACGTCAGCGCCCTTGGTGAAGATGCCGCCCCCCAGACGGGCAAAGATGGAGATCAGCGAACCGCCAAAGCCGAGACCGACTAGCTGGCTGACGACTTCCTTGACCGGTGCACCCGGCATCAGTTTCAAAAGGATCATGTAATACCCGGCAACACCCAGAAGTCCGAGGCCGACAACGAGCATACCGGTGATGGCACCCCCCTTGAAAGCTACATTCAAGGCGGTGACGATACCGCTTTTGGCGGCCTCAGTTGTACGCACATTGGCGCGTACTGAGACAAACATGCCGATAAAGCCGGTCAGGCCAGAGAAAATAGCACCAACGGCAAAGCCGATTGCGGTTTTGACACCAAGGGTTGCGAAAAGGGCAACGAACATGATCACGCCCACAACGGCGATGATCGTGTACTGGCGTTTCATGTAGGCGCCGGCACCTTCCTGGATCGCTGCGGCGATCTGTTTCATCCGGTCATTGCCTTGGGGCAGGCCCAGGATCCACTGTGCCGTGATCAGGCCGTACGCAACGGCTGCGGCGGCACACGCCAGGGCAAAAACAACTGCATACTGTTCCATGTTTCAAATTCCTCCTGTGATATGAATAGCCGATAGATGGCATTCTGATGAGTCAGGCCCAAAAACGGTAGATAGTTAAAGTAACGGATCCGTTTTGTCAAGCTCAATTCCGATTATGCGGCCTGTAGTGTCGTATACAGAGTCTATATGTCCGTTCCGAGCGGAAACTTGTCAACACCTGATGGGCGTGCTATATAGAGTGCTGAATTAATTTAATTTTCAGCGGGGAGAAATGTATGAAATTAATCTATCTACTGCCGACTGTCATGATGGTCTGTCTTTCGGGCTGTGTCACGCAACGCGCTATGGACAATGTCCACAACGATATTGATGCAGTCAAAGGCCGTCTCTTTACCGTCGAGCGTAATCTGACCGGCGTTCGAGAGGAATCGAAGGAAAGCGTCAGCTCGGTTGCAAAAGGGCTGAAAGAGGATGTTACGGCGGTCCGCAAACTATCGGCTGATATTCAGGCGACGATTGACAGCACCAAAAATGAAATGCAGGCATTGAACGGAAAACTTGACGATACGATGCTTGCGATTAAAAAGCCGACCGAAGATCTGTCGCGTTATCGTGAAGATGCTGATAAACGGATTATTGCTCTGGAGGATCGTATTCTGAAGCAGCAGGCGCTGCTTGAGGATCTTACCAAGCGTATGACCGAATTGACAAAAGTAAAAAAAGATGAGCCCGCTGTCGTCCCGTTAACTCCCGACGCACTCTACATGAAAGGGCTGGAAACCTACAAAGCAGGCGACATGCCTGCCGCGCGTGATCAGTTTACGAAATTCGTTGAGCAGAATCCCCGTCATGACCTGGCTGCCAACGCCCACTACTGGATCGGTGAGACGCATTACAGTGAAAAGAACTATGAATCCGCCATTCTTGCCTATCAGGAGGTTATCAAAAATTATCCCGGTAAAGAAAAGGTGGCAGCGGCCATGCTGAAACAGGCCATGTCATTCCGTGCCATCAAGGATGTCAAGAGCACAAAGTATGTGCTTAAAAAGCTGGTGGAAGTGTTTCCAAAAAGTGAAGAGGCCAAGCGGGCCAAGGATCTGCTGAAAGAGATCAAATAGTTTAATTCACAGTCAAAAAATGCGAAGGGACGGCTTTAGTTACGTCGTCCCTTTTGTGGTCAATCCCTTCGTAAATCAGGTCGGTTCGGACGTTTAACCCATAAAAAGCATTTGAAACACAGAGCAACTGAGCAACTACCCGGCTACGGCCCGGTAATTCTATCGAACCGCCCGGTGCGGACCCGCATGCCGGGTGGTGTGGGGGCTGGGGGAGAAAAACCCCCGGCTACCCGATTGGACTCTCGATTTTTCTCTGTTGTTTGTGCGGAGGGGCAGGAAAGTGGGCATTAAACAGCAGTAACGGTTGTATCTATCCGTACGTGCAGTGCTTTTTTGATGGTGGCAAAAATAGCAGACAAATTTTCCATGGTAGGATTGCCGGAAGTGGAAAGCATGCGATGAAGGCTTTTACTCGGTTTTTGAACTTCTTCAGCCAATTTCTCGAATCCTACGGTTGCGTTTATGAGGTCACGTAGAATCAGTTTGGCGGTTGTTGAGTCGCCATCCAGCAATAAATCAACTGCTTCATGCAGTAGCGACTTGGCAAAATCAGGATCACATTCAACCCGCTTTTTTATCGTTTCTTTGAAGTCTCTTGTAAGTGCCATTTTTTTGCCTCCTGTATTCCCTTTAAATCTATTTCTTTTTCTGATTGGCTTTTCGTTGTTTGTAGTCTTTCCAAATTGCTTCTGCCTTGTCGATATCCTTTTGTTGCCCTTTTTTAGTGCCACCGCCAAGGAGAATGATTAGCCGCTCACCGTCCTTGCCGATGTAGACCCGATAACCAGGCCCCCAGTCCAGCTTATATTCTCCAATCCCTCCAATCCATTTTACGTTGGAGAGATTGCCTTGTTCCATTTTAAGTTTCACGATCGTAATCTTTGCCGCAGCGACGGTGTCCAACCCCATGAACCACTCTTCATAAGGGCTTGTTCCATCTTCGCGGAGATATTCTTCAACTCTATAACTCATGGCGTAATGGTATCTTGTATGTTACTATGCCGCAATATTTTTTTGCAGATAATGAGCCGTGGAATCGCCGAAAGGCGATTCCACGGCTTGAAATTATTGCTTTATGAGATTACCGGTTCCGCTGTCGTTGATTGTTGTCCCTGAGCAAACGTATGTACCACTGAATGAAATTGCCATATTTTGTTGTCCGGTTGTTGCGTTAGTTGTTACTGTACCTGTTCCAGACAATGTTCCAGTACATCCTGTTGGGCTGATTGTGAAGCTCAAGGTGTTCCCGCTTACAGAACCAGTTGCTGAACCGGTTCCGTTAATACTTGAGTAAGTCCCGGTAACACTGGCTCTGGTTTGAACAGCATTCAAGCTCTGTGTGCTTGTGCCAAAAGCGGTTTCTGTAACTGAGCCTCTCCACGTCCCCGTAATGTCTACGCTTGGCGGAGTTGCAGGAGCTGACGACCCTCCGCCACCCCCTCCACAGCCAGCTATTCCAAGCGCCAATAATATCACTCCTCCTCGCAACAAGTTCACTACATTCATTTTCCGACCTCCCAGTTTGCGACTCCGCGCCTCACCGTCAGACAGAAATAAGGAGTCTTTCTCTTTCTGTCCAACGGGGTGCCCGGTTGACCCGCCCGGTTTTAGGGGCGGTGTCTAACCGGCTGGTGTACGCCCGTCATGGGCGTGAACTTATTGGGTGCAAGTCCCCTGTACGAGAATCCAGTCACTGTCGCGAAGACAGGGTAAACCAAGTACTAGCCGACGGCAAGGGCGTCTCCGCGAGGAGAGGTCTGGAGGAAGCCCGAGTGCAAAGCTATGAGCCGACGAACAGAAACAGCATACAAGGCCGTCATCCGGGCAAGTCAGCACCACATGACGAAGTTCCTCGGATTCAGGAGAAGCGGTAAATGCTGCGGTTGTGTAGCGACAGTTCACGTTCTTATCCGGGGAGATCTGTCTCACATGCCATTAGTATCTATGATGGCGCGGCCACTGGTAACGGTTGCCGTGATGGG